>Ga0307989_1000201_pt1 | contig 42943 bp, 37 predicted proteins | sample EllFjometagen185_FD_203164 | JGI IMG/M metagenome (GOLD analysis project Ga0307989, IMG submission 203164) | Marine microbial communities from Ellis Fjord, Antarctic Ocean - #185 | ecosystem: Environmental > Aquatic > Marine > Unclassified | place: Southern Ocean | collected 2014-10-08 | reverse complement strand
TATGGCATGTAACAAAAGATACATCGTGAACCCTTCGACTTCGCTCAGGACAGCGCGCGGGAGATCCCTTTAGTTCCTGATCGAACATTGTTAATCAATTATGACATACTGATATTTAGGCACAAAATGGGAAACCAGGACACAGAACTATGCAGAAGTCTACCGTTGATTGAAACACTCGATACGGGTAGGACGGCTGAGTCTCAACAAAAGGATCAGCTTCCGAAGGTTATTGGGAAGTCGGATCACCTCATATTACTCGGAGACGGTAGGACCGATCACACGCCTTCGCAAAGCTCTGGCGATGCAGGCATGGGGAAGGGGGTGACAGTTATACATAGTCGGCAAAGGCAACTCACACCGGACAATGTCGGGCCGGATAATGTTGAGCCAACCTTCTTGCAGGCATTATCTATCAAGGCGAGAACTGCAAAGTCTCACCGATTTCAAAATCTCTACGGTAGTCTGAATGAATCACTGTTGTTTGAAGCCTGGAGCAACCTGAATAAAAAGGGAGCGCCCGGAGTCGATAAAGTGACCATCGCCCAGTATGGAGAACATCTGGGGGATAATATCAGGCAGTTGGTGGAGCGTCTAAAGAGAGATGATTATCGAAGTCGTTTAATTCGACGGAAATACATTTCAAAGGGGAACGGAAAATTGCGCCCACTGGGAATACCGGTTGTTGAAGATCGGTTACTTCAGGGAGCTGCTAGTCTGCTTTTAGGAGCGATCTATGAGCAAGACTTTTTAGCTTGCAGCTATGGCTATCGGCCAAAAGTTGGAGCGCAGTTGGCCGTCAAAGACTTAACTTTTGAACTTCAGTTTGGCAGATATGGTTATGTGGTCGAGGCCGATATTAAAGGCTTCTTTTGCAATATTGACCATGACTGGTTACTGAGGATGTTAAAAGAGCGAGTTGATGACAAGACGTTTCTCGGTCTGATCGATTGCTGGTTAAAAGCAGGAATATTGGAAACTGATGGTTCTGTGATTCATCCGCATTCAGGGACACCACAAGGGGGTGTGATACCGCCGATGTTAGCGAATATATACCTTCACTGTGCAGTGGATCTCTGGTTTGAAAAAGCGGTCAAATCACAGTGCAAAGGGCAGGCGCATATCATCCGTTTTGCAGATGATTTTGTGTGCGCATTTCAATATAAACATGAAGCGGAACGTTTTTACAGGTGTTTACCGAGAAGGCTGTCCAAGTTCGGACTTGCAGTCGCACCGGAAAAGACATGTATCCATCGCTTCAGTCGTTTTCATCCTTCTCGCAAAACACGATTTACCTTTCTCGGTTTCGAATTTTACTGGGAACCAGATACAAAGGGTATACCTCGGGTTTGGCGGCGAACAGCCAGAAAGAAATTACAAGTAGGAGTCAAGGCTTGTAAGGATTGGTTAAAATCCAATCGTCATAAGCCACTGAATGAACTGATGCCGACGATGGTACGTAAAGTTCGGGGACATTACAACTATTTCCGAGCAGTGGGTAATTCATCGTTGTGGACGTTCTATAAAGAAGCAGTAGGTTTGCTTTATAAGTGGTTAAATCGAAGAAGCCAAAGACGCAGTTTAACCTGGGATAAGCTTAAAAGGGTATTGGCATATTACGCCTTTCCCACGCCAAGCTAGAACAGGGATTGAAATTGAGTTGGGAATTGTAAGAAAATTCAACCTTGCTGTGAATGTGAGTATAACTGAAGAGCCCGGTGCGGGAATACCGCTCGCCGGGATCTGTGCAGGGTGCATCAGGCAACTGGTGTTTCTACTGCGACGCAAACAAAAGAAGAGTTTATGAAAACACTAAGTACTATAATCAAAGCAAATAAGGACAATTTACTTCCAGGGAATGAAGTTTTAGGAGTGGGAGGAAGCCCAAGAAAAAACGGCAATTCAGATCTTTTACTAAAGCAAGTTCTTGCCGGAGTGAATCAAGAAAGTATTAAATGCACTTTAGTTCAATTAAGAGATCTTCAGTTTCAAGGTTGCATAGGTTGTGAAAAATGTAGAAAAGACAAAATCTGCACAGGATTAACCGACAGTATGTCATTAATATACAATGAAATAATTTCCTCCAAAGGTCTAGTCCTTGTTTCACCTACTCACAATTACAACATCACATCGTGGATGAAGGCGTTTATTGATAGGCTCTACTGTTTTTACAATTTTCAGAATAACTGTCCTAGATCCTGGTCAAGTCAGTTGGCAACTCAAAACCGAAAAGCTGTCATCATCGCAATATGTGAACAAGAAAATAAGCAAGATATGGGATTTACCCTTGAAGCAATGAGGATGCCAATTGAAGCTCTCGGATATCAGGTGGTTGGGGAACAAGCAGTTTTCAAAATCTTCGCTAAAGGTAAAGTCAAAAAGGATAGTGAAGCTCTGAATAAAGCTTTTGAATTAGGTAAAAGCCTAGCGAAAGCCGTCATATAAAACCAAATTTGGAATCTTACTGAGTTCCTGAATTGCCAACACCAGTTTAAAGACCGACATTCACTGCCAAAAAGCGGCGATGAATCCGGCTTAAACTGGCATTGGACTGCTTGCGCAGTCCTAAGATATTTAAACTCAAGAAGAGCTTATAGGTGAGCTAAAAATATTAATTCAAAAAATACGGAGCATTATTATGGGTACTTTTTTAAAAAGTTTCAGTGAAAAATATTATCTAAAGCAAATCACTTTTAGCATACATATCATTAATGCAATTACGCATGTGATTCTTACCAATATTCCTGGTAATGCTTATGTTATCACTAAAATACTTCTGATGCCTTTTCTTTGTTTTTTTTTCCTTGTAACAGTTAAAGATTTGAAGAAAGGATGGTATATTCCTTGGGCGTTGTGTGGGTTATGGCTTGGAAACATCTGTCTGATTTGGGGTGAGCAATCTAAATTATTGTTCTTTTTTGGCTCTGCTTTCACAATAATTGGATTTTTCGGATATATTTGGATTTTTATGCGGCCTGTTAAAAAATTAAGCGCTTGGTTTGTATTTCTTCAAATACCAATTATTTGGAGTTGTGCTTTTTTCATCTTGTTCATGAAGGATGATTTAAATCAAATGTTAATTCCCATTTCTTTGTATATGACGTTGATTGCGATTATCAGCATGATGAGCCTTGCTCATCTTCATACGGCCGTTCGCTCATTAGGCGCTTGGTTCATGTTTATAGGAACTCTATTTTATATTGCAGAAAATGGTTTATATACCGCGAATCATTACATGATAAATTATACTTTTGGGGTTAATATTGTTCATCCATGTTTTATTATGGCTCAAACTCTCATTGTTTGCGGTTATCTTTTACGGGAAAGAGAAATTTTGAGATGAAATATTAGAAGCTCTAAGTTTGGGCAGGAGCACATACAAAGAGTCTCTACTAAACAGAAACGAGAAGTAGAAAGGTTTGAGCATCTTCGTTTTCATCCCAAATTAATGAAACATATATTTTCGAAGTAGAGCGCATGGGCAACAAGTGAATTGAGAAGGATTGCAAGAATGCGCATTTTTCTCGAAAGTTATATTTTAGGTTGAAAATCGATTTCATTTAGAAATTTGAGAGCCCCCCCTTGCAACCTCTCATTCAAGTCGTTGAGCCTGTAAGATTAGTCGATTTTCAATGTTTCTTTATTTTTATAGCACTGTTTATATTAGCATAATTTTCAACTAAAATCATCAAAAGAGACTTTTTCTACAGACTCGTTGGCAATAGAATTATCATCAGGAAATGTATTTATGAAAATGACGGAAATGAAACTAAAATCCCTGGCCTTAAACCTGGGTGCTGATTTGGTTGGTCTAACATCAAGAGATATTCTTGCAGACGGGCCGCCTTCCGCTGACCCATGCTACCTACTACCATCAGCAAATTCGGTAATTTCTTTTGCGGTCTCGCTGGACGGGGATATTGTAAAAGATTTCATCAGCAAAAAAAAGTGGCGACCTCATTGCGATAACCGAAAGGATATTGCGCAAACACTTTATAAAATCGGTGATGCGCTTGTCGAAAAGCTACGATCGGAAGGGCACGAAGCCATTAACGTAGACATCAACAATAACTATCGACCTGAGGAAGGCATTGCCGATGTGACAGAGTTAACGGAGTTTCATCCAGAATTTTCTCACCGCTATAGCGCCCTGGCATCGGGAATCGGGCGTTTAGGATGGAGCGGCAATTTACTGACCCAGAAATATGGTGCCCTGGTTGAGCTTGGAAGTGTTTTGACTTCAGCTGTTTTGACGCCTGACAAACCTATCCCGGATAAAGAGCATCCTTGTGACAAATGCAAAATATGCAGTATGGTCTGCCCTGTAGGAATGATTGATCCCAAGGCATCGATCCAGGTTACTGTTGCTGGCGTTACTGAAACTATATCCCAAAAACGACCTGACACCTGTTGTTGGATCGGCTGCACCGGATATGAGGGATTATCCGTTTCCCAGACTTGGTCCAACTGGAGTCCCTACCGCCTCGGTCGCACGCTGCCTGAAGAAAAGCAGGAACTCGACGCGCTGTGCATCAGCCTTCAAAAGGCAGATCCCCAGATGCAGGACATTGAAAACAGCTTTAGCAACTATCGTCGAGCGGTCTTCGATCCCAGCTGGTTCTACTATACCGTATGCGGCTTCTGTCGCAGTGTCTGTGCTCCCCGCCGAGAAGAACGGCGTGCCAACCGAAAGCTGATCACCGATTCGGGCACCGTATCCTTAAGACTGGACGGTTCCCATCAGGTGACCGACCAAAACACCGTTGAAATGCAAACTCCCTTCTGCCTACGCGTAGTCGTAGCGAGCGAGGAATTATCCAAAGAACAGGCAAATACCCGCAAATGGCCGGGGCAGTTCCCACTGGACCGTGAGGTAATAAAATACTTGCGGCAACAATTTAATTCAACGGACGCAAAGGACCGCGCCGATGATTAGGTCGTTATGTTCAGCGTTATGTTTGTAATCGTCAATTTCCTTTTGCGCAAAACGATCGACAATTGAAGACGTTCAACTTGGCTAAGAAATACCAATAGGCGCTTACTTACCAACTAACTTACTATCAATTAAATATGAAAAATTATAATGTTCTTACTATTGATAAAACAAAGAATAACCACGCATCACATTGGAAATCGGTCTTTGGTGATTACCATCACATAATAACTCCTAAAGAAATAGATACGGGGCAAAAAGAACGGAGTTCGAATCTCATTTGCTTATTAGATAATATTTATGACTATGCTGGTTTGGAAACTGATTTTGTCCACGTTTGGGATAATATCTCGATCTCTCATTTGACGAATCCTTTCTCTAAAAATAATTATGAGTTCTTCAAGGATAAGTTGTTTATGTATGAGGTATGTTCGCCTGATGTTATTGTCGATAATGGTGATAATATATTAAACTCTATTGAAGCAATGACCTCAACTTTGAAGTCAATAGCAACCTATAATTTTTTAGAATCATTTATACATGCTGATATTATTCAATGTAATGATTATTCCATAACAAAGATAAAACCAATCATAGAGTATTTTTACTCTCAAAAGATTGTTGATACTATTATGGAGAAGATGATTCTATTGCCTCATTTTAGTGTGTACAAAGCATTGGATTTGATTTCATATGAAGATAGAGATTTTACAAAATTGAGTTTTTTGTGGAATCACAGACTAACAGATCAAAAAGACCCTTCCTTATTCTTCAAAGTGTTAGCAAATTTTCATAAAAAATACCCTCAAGTACCGATTGAGATACATTTTATTTGTCCTGAGAACAAAAGGGGAGGAATCTATGAGAAGGACATAGACCCTTGTCTTGAGCCATTCATCGTATTATATGACTGGCTCGATTCAAAAGCAGAGTATAAAAAAGTCATTGAAAAAACAAACGTTAGTCTATGCTCTGCCAAATATGAGTCATTGGGCATCAGTAATATAGAAGCCATTAGAAATGGTATGTTATTTTACAATCTGAATTTGGAAGCGTTCCAGTTTCTTTTCACTGATGAAACAACATACAACGCAGATGATATGTTGGATGTACTGTATAGAAGTTGGACTGATAAAGAGTTTAGAGATGAGCAATACTATATAAATCTAAATGCCATAAACAAGGTAATACCAGCAAAAGAGGAAGCATTTGAGGTTATGAATAAAAAAATGACTGAGGTGTTTGATAAAAAGACAGGTCATCTATCATCTAAATTTAAAAACCGTGATATTATTTTTAAAAGAATTAGAGATGAAAAGATCTTATCCAAAAGAGAAGTTTATAATATTCTTGAATGGGATATAAAATCGTCGAAATACTGGGGTGGGATATATTTCAAGATGAGAAGGAGTGGTATAAATTTTCTTCATTATAATGGTGAGGTGTTTTTCTATAATGAAGAAAAATATAGCCATACTGATGCTTTTGAGTATGCCACAGAGGTTTTGTGAAGAATAAGGGGTTATCAGAACAGGGATTGGAATTGTAAGAAAACTCAACTTTACTGTGAATGTGAGTATAACTGAGGAACCCGGTGCGGGAATACCTCAGCGAGGATCTGTGCAGGGTGTATCAGGTAACTGGTGTTTCTACTGCGACACCTTTAAGTTCGATCTTAGTTTTCAAGGACATTTGACAAATTATTTTTATCTGACTAGACTGACTAGTATGATATTTTAATAGGAGATAAAATGAGAACAACATGGAAACTTCAAGATGCTAAAGCAAAGTTTAGCAAAGTCGTTGAAGATGCGTTAAAGATCGGACCACAATTTGTGACTCGTAGAGGTCAAAATGCTGTAGTCGTAGTCTCCATAGAAGAGTATGAAGAACTAATTTCAGACAAACCCTCTTTTAAAGAATTTTTACTAAATTGTCCAAAAATGGATAATGATTTTGATTTCGAAAGACAAAAAGATTTTCCGAGGAGTATTGAATTTTGAACTATTTATTAGATACCTGTGTAATCTCTGAGCTTGTCAAGCAGATACCTGATACAAATGTAGTCGAATGGTTAAATAATACTCCAGCTGAAAGATTATATTTGAGTGTTATTACAATAGGTGAAATACGTAAAGGGCTCACAAAACTTCAAGATTCGAAACGGAAAGACATATTAACCAATTGGCTCAATACACTGCTTGAAGATTATCAAAATAGAATCTACCCTGTAACTCTTACAGTTGCAGAAAATTGGGGAATAATCCTGGGAAATGCCGAGAAGAAAGGAAAACCGATGGCTTCTATCGACAGCTTAATAGCAGCCATAGCCTATACTCATAATTTAATTATAGTAACCAGAAACGAAAGTGATTTTGAGCCAAGTAATCTGCCTATTCAAAATCCATGGGTACTTTAACAGGTTAATAAATTGTTTCACCGGACCTTCACCTCGCGCCTTCGGCACACGGCTACTGCCGGTGAGCATGGCGTTGAACTAAGCCGCAAACAGTAGCTATGCCTGACCAGAATGTGTATACCCGGATCAGGTTCGTCGTTTTAACGGCCACTCTATATAATCCTATACGTTGGTTTCCTAAATAATCAGGATCTTAGATTTTCCATTTGCCTCTCATTTTTTTCTCTGGTACAATTGTACAAAACAAAGGAGATTATAAATGAAAATTGTTATTGATACTTCCGCTATTATTGCTGTTGTTACCAACGAGCCCCATAAAGACAGAATCATTAAAGCTACCCTTGGTGCCGAATTGATAGCACCTCCATCAGTGCACTGGGAGATTGCAAATGCATTTTCAGCTATGTTCAGGCAAAACAGGATCAGTTTAGAAAACTCTCTCAAATGTATTGATGAGTACAAGATTATTCCTATTCGGTTCTTCGAAGTAGACCTAAAGAAATCATTGGACCTATCATTTAATCACAATTTGTATGCTTATGATGCTTACCTGATCGCATGCAGTTTGAGTAACAATGCTCCGTTACTTACCTTGGACAAAAATTTATTTGCTACTGCAAAAGAAGCAGGTATAAAACCACTGGAGATATAAAATGCAAGTGTATACATTTTCTGAAGCAAGACAAAAACTAGCTTCAATTCTAGAGCAAGCTTCAAAAGATGGTGAAGTTCTTATAAAACGCAGAGACGGCAGAAGTTACGTTTTAAAACCCGCAACAAGTGCGAAATCTCCTCTTGATGTAAAAGGTGTTGACCTTGGATTATCTTCTTCTGAGATTGTCGATTTTGTCAGGGAAGGCAGAGAAAAAATCAAAGTCTAAACCGAAACCAATAACAGCATGCACACGGACGGAAATCGCCATCGGAGTGAGCTTATCCCCGAGTTTCTCCAAATGTTCATCGTTAATCCACTTTCTCTTTCTGCTTTTTCCTTTTCTGCCAATTATGGAAAAGTTGATACTTTCGTATTTTTTATAACTGCTCAAATTTTGCCATCAAAAGCATCGTCGGTTCCCTTCAGAAACATTCGCTTGGCTATAAAGTTGGTAACGGGTGGAACCACATGAACCAAAATCAGCCTCTTGACACCCGCTTCCTGAGCAATCTCTGCTGCCTGAACAGGGGTATATGATAATCAATGACATCGCGCATCTGTCTGGATAATCTGAGGTTGTTAAGTTCCCCCGCGATTCTGGAGACCATCATAATCTGGTTTGCATTCAGCGCTTCACAGAGAAAAATATCTGCGTTTTTAGCGAATTTCGGTAATGTTTTCGTTTTTATTGTATCGCCAGAGATCACCACTATATTTCCCTTATATTCAATACGGTACCCTACAGCCGGTTTTACTGGAGAATGATCAACCTGAAAAACCGAAGCCTTCAGTCCGTTTCGATCGAAAAAAGGTACTGTCTCTTCCGGGTTGGGAATCGAAAGAGTGATGGGAATCATCCCGGAGTTTTTTGAGTGAAGGTAGCAAGGGGACGTTGCGTCATTTGAGTCCTCGGTTGTAAATAGAGGACTCAAATGACGCAACGTCCCCTAGTGATGGGGCGGGGAGTGAGGATGTCGACCCTGTTACGGGTGAGACATCCAGGAGACTAATTACTCTTTAAACGATTATGATCTAATATTGGAGATTAGTCATGAATAGTGTAGGGGGACGTTGTTTAAAAGTTTAATTTAAACAGCGTCCCTTTTATTACCCGAAAAACATTCTCACAATCCCATCGAAGTGAATGCGTTCCCTGTAGCTTAAAAACTTGCTTTTCATAATCTTACATTTTTTATTTGACGCTGCCCCTAAATGTCAGTAATTTAACATAAAGGTAAAAAAACTAGCGAGTTAAAAGTTTAATTTAAACAGCGTCCCCCTTACCTATATAAATCACGAAAAATAACGTCTAAATTCACGTCTTTTTAAAAATAGATACAACTTGTTATACCGGAGCTTAACATGGAAGAAATAAAAGTAATGTCTTATAATATTGAAAATATGAAGAAATTATTTTTCAATAATGAATTTGCTTTGGATAAAGCTGAACAAGTGAAAAGCCTGGAAAAAATAATTACCCATCAACACCCCCATATTCTTGGGATTGTCGAGGCCTCAGATAAAATAAAACATCATCAGTACTTTATCGACAATACCGGACTCAAGGAATTAGGTTATCAGATAGGTAAAAGCGATTATAAAAGAGGAAAACAGGACTTGGTTGTCTATTATCGAGAACCATTTGAAATATTAACCATAGACGATAATATTAAGTTTTATGATGAGTGGGTAGAAGATATTGATCAAGATGGGATCAAAGAGGTATGCGAATTTGAAAGAAAACCAATGGAGATTCTGTTCCGTCTAAAAGGAACTGATATTACTTTTCTAGTCATCCTGGTGGCAACCAAATCCAAGGGAGTTTTTTCAATAAACGATGTAATCAATCATCAGCATCTGGCATTGGCCAATCGGAAAAAATTATTGGCGCAATCAAAAAAAATCAGAAGAAGAATGGATCAATTGATCGATGAACAACCAAACCTGCCTTTGATTCTTATGGGAGATTTTAACGACGAACCGGGAATGGACTCCTATGAAAGAATTTTAGGAGCAAGTTCCATCGAAACGGTGATGGGATCAGTTTTCGACCCGGACAAAATACTCCATAATACGATGTGGTACTTAAATAAAACAGATAGAAAAAAAGATCTCTGGACAACAGAATATCCCGATTTGATCGTTCAGAATTTTGGACTCCATAAAGCATGGCTGGATCATATTTTCGTCTCCCCAAATCTACTCTCTGAATCAGCTAGGTTCAAATATGTGATGAACTCCGGTGAGATCATCCTGAAAGATGATGATGCCAAACGCGCATCAGACCATTATGCCATTTATTGTAAATTTGAGGTATCTAACTAATATGTAGAATATAGCAAAAATGAGTATGCTCGCCCGATTTAGTATCAATTAATCACTAGATTTTTAATTAGTCTGATATCGGCAAAAAAAAGTAGGGGCACGTTGTTTAAATTAGACTTTTAAACAACGTCCCCCTACTTTTTTATGGCCAATTTATGTCATAGCTCGTATTTCGTCCCTTACTCGGATTTTGTACTAACATCTTTTTCATTACTAAGTCGGCTATTTCTCTAAAAGCAGTAGCCCGGCTTGTTTTTGCCATGGATACATACTTTTTTGTTGTCAGCCCTTCTTCGAAACCACCCTTTCCGGCACTTAATATTCGATTAACAACCTTCTTTTGTCTATCGTTCATATTCGATTGAGCATGAACGCTCCAAAACTCTGCTTTGGCAAAAATGTTAGCGATCAGTGAATTGGAATGAGTTACAGCTCTCTTGAAGCTTCCTAGAAACCATAACAACCATGGGGTAATATCACCGTTTGATTTCTGGCAAATTTCCAGTACATCATAGTAATCTTTTCTTTCTTCCATGATCCGATTTGATAAGCTGTAAATCCTGAGCGATGATTTCTCGTCTTGGGCTAAGGCCATATCGGTTAGCGCTCTTGCGATGCGCCCGTTTCCATCTTCAAATGGGTGAATAGTCACAAAATAGAAATGTGCGATACCTGCCCGAATTAAACCTTCCATATGTAACAAACTGCTTTTCCACCAAGTTAAAAAGGTTTTTATTTCCGAGGGTAAGTTGTTGTGAGGGGGAGCCATGGAATGGATTACTTCATGCCCTAATGGACTGGAAACGACTTGCATGGGATCAGGACCTCGCCATTGTCCCGTTCGTATTTTACTGAGTCCTGAATATCCTGTTGGAAAAAGAGCGGCTTGCCAGGATTTCAAGCGGGTCATCGTTAAGGGCTGATTGTAGTTCCGGGTCGCATCCAATAGGACATCAACCAAACCTTCAATATCTCTGCCTGGCGAGGGTAATCCGGCCGTTGGAAGTCCTAGTCTGCTAGCTACCGAAGACCTGACCGAATCTGGATCAAGTTTAAGCCCTTCAATTTCCGCAGTTTTCATTGCTTCTTTCGCGAGAATTTCACCTTGTGCCTCCTCAATCAGGCGCATCCCAAGAGATTGAAATCTGGTGATCAATTTCCCTTGCGCTAAACGAGCTTGGGCAAGCTCTTTTAGCAGAGTTTTGTCGTCCCATTTAAAATCGGTCCAATTTGGATACTGCCAAATATAGTTCATTTTTTTGAATTTACGGTTTTTGAAGCAATTAGGCACATGTTGTGTCTCAAATTATGAAGCGATTATAATGTTGATTCGCTTCATTAGCAAGTATTTTCTTCCTTCCTTATGATTCTCCGATTTTCCACGCGGTTTTCCATTATTTTTAAAATATTGATCTTGATTGTCAGGAAATTTATTAATGTGTTAAAATTTCATATGGTTTCACTGAATCAGGAACATTATTTGTTCTCAGATTGGCTTCCAAGGTGTATGATTTATAATATAAATTGAGAACCATTAATAAATGAGCTTATGTTTGATCAAAATGAATATCTGCACCGGATAAAATACTCTGGAGAAGTAAAAGCAACCATTGAGCACCTTAGATTCCTTCAACATGCACAGCTCTTTACTATTCCGTTTGAAAACTTTGACATTTGCCTGAATAGAACCATCCAACTCGAACCTACCCGGCTGTTTCAAAAACTGGTTCAAAGTCAACGTGGGGGCTATTGTTTTGAATTAAATGGTCTGTTTCTGATGGCGCTTAAGTCTTTTGGATTTGATGCTCGTGCTTTGCTGGGCCGTGTACATACAACGGGTACACCTTCGGGTAGAGGACATCAGATTTCACTGGTTGTAATTCAGGGAAAGCAATGGATAGCAGATGTTGGATTTGGTGGTGCCACAATACATGCCCCCATCCCACTCATTGTTAATCAACCGATAACTCAAAATGGACAGACAGTAAGGCTGGTTGAGGATCCGAATTTCGGTTTTATGTTGCAAAAGAAGAATAATGATGAATGGGAAAATCTTTATAGTTTTGATTTAGAATATGTCTGTCCGGCTGATATCAAATATGGCAACTATTATACGTCAACAAATTCAGGTTCTTTTTTTGTTACTTCACGTGTGGCCGCTTTGCCAGTAAATGAGGGGATCATCACACTATTTAACAGGACACTGACAAAGCAATTAGAAGGCAAAGAAACAAAATATCAGCTGGCAGAGAACCAGACATACATCGAATCTCTAAAGACATATTTCGGGATTGAACTTGATGTATTATACAGCGAATTGAAACCATTTGTTGAATAACGTTATTCATCTGCGTGGCCATAAAAATGGCTGCACGCTATGGTATAGTTAAAACAATGCAAAAATATTTAGAATCCAGCATTTATATTGATTTTCGCTCTTCTGAAGTTTATCAGCAGGTAAACCAATTGGCGTCAAATCAAAACAGTAGAGAAGATTGAGTTAATCTCAGGAAATAAATTCATCCACCGGAGTTACACATGAATGAAGCCTTACTCAAAGACAGAGAGATCCTTATCGTTGAGGATGAGCCGCTGTTACGGAAACGTCTGGTCGGTTATCTGGAGAAAATGGAAGGGATAACAAAATCGGCAAAAAACCTGGCTGAAGCTAAAACCCTTCTGCAGTCAACCCAGTTTGATTACGCTCTTTTGGATATTCATCTTCCGGATGGTAATGGCTTAGACCTTTTAAGGCAGAAGCAATTCCCTGATAGTTGTGGTGTTGTTGTGATGACGGCTGATGGTGGAGTCAAAAGTGCTGTTGAAGCCCTGAAATTAGGTGCCAGGGAATATCTGGTCAAACCGTTTGATTTCCCGGAGTTATTGCTGGTTTTTGAACGAAGCAGGGAGGTGCTGCAACAAGTGAGAATTCAGGAATTTAAACGGGAAAAAGAGTTAAAACCGGAAGCTGGATTTTTCTTTGGATCATCTCTGACGGGGCTTAAATCAAAACTGGAGAAAATAACAGAAACAGATTTCAAACTGACTGAAAATCTACCACCGGTATTGATCAGTGGTGAAACGGGTACCGGAAAATCTTCGCTGGCCAGATGGATTCATTATATTGGGCCGAGAAGTGATCATCCGCTGGTTGAAATCAATTGTGCAACGCTTTCAGATTCATTGGCAGAATCCGAGTTATTTGGCCATGAGCGCGGCGCATTTACGGACGCCAGAGAAGGTCGGATTGGACTTTTTGAAGCTGCTCATAAAGGAACGCTGTTTCTTGACGAAATATCAAGCCTTTCGCCCATTGTACAATCAAAAGTGCTGACTGCTATTGAAGACCGAATCATTCGGCGGGTGGGGGGAACACGATATATACCCGTGGATGTGCGAATAATTGTGGCTAGCTTGCATGATCTGCAAAAAAGAGTTCAGGAGGGACTCTTTCGTGAAGACTTGTATCATCGGCTGGACCTGTTGCGGATTTATATTGAACCTTTAAAAAATCGAAAAGATGATATCGTAGAACTGGCCGGTCATCTATTGAATAAACTGGCCTTACGGTATGGTAAATCCGGAGCTTTCTTGTCAACTATCGGAGAGAAACGATTATTATCTCATGACTGGCCTGGAAATGTCAGAGAACTAAGTCATGAACTGGAACGTTCCCTGATTTTAGGAGAAGAGGGTCCTGTGAATCTGGATAGTCTGGCTGATTCTGATGGAAATCCGGTGATGAAGCAAATAGAGGGGGAAGACTGGCTGGTTTCTGGTTGGGAGATCCCTGATGAGGGATTTTACATTGAAGAGGCCATTAATCGCTTTATACATCTGGCGCTGGATCAGTCAGAGGGTAATGTTTCCCTTGCTGCACGACTACTGAATGTCCCTCGTGACTATATTCGTTATCGTCTTAAAAACAAAGCTTGATCCGTAGATGATTAATCGGGAATGATGAAATCGATATCTCCATCATTTAATCGATAGCAAAAATACTAATTGGGAAATAGTTCCAAATATGATTGGGATTGACTGGGGAATAATTCCCAAATTTGTTTAATTCAAAATGAAGAGAATTGAATTAAATTCCAAAATTGCAAGTAATAATAAATGCTTGAATGTTTTCTTTAAGAAGGGCACAACCCTTGTAATAGATGTAGACAGTATTTGTTAATTTAATTCCAAGCTAATTATATTTTATTTTTATAGGAGTTTATCATGTCACATCAAATTAAAGTGCAATTCAGTTTTGTCAAACAGATTTTGTTATTGTCAGTTTTCTCTGTTTTTATGTTCGGTGGACAAACTTATGGTCAGGAAATTTCTGATACATTGAAGGAGAAGATAAGCACATACAAAGAACAGCGTGAAACGATGCAGGCAGAAGTAAAAAGTATCATATCCGAAATGGCTGAAGCCACACGGGAAGAGAAACAGGCAGCGATTCAAAGTTGGAAAGATGCAAACCAGGACCAGATTACGGCTCAGCGGGAACTTTCTGGGGAAGTTAGGACCGCGTTGAGAGAAGTAATTCAGCAGAAAAAAGATCAGTTGAGTGATTTAACATCTGAAGAGCGGAAAATAGCTATGCAGGCTTGGTTTGCGGAGAATAGCGAGTATCTGACTGCGAAAGGAAAAGGATCGGGTTCTATGCAGAAGGCCAAGCAAAATTTCCAGGCAAATGCCAATCAAATCGCTGAAAAACAAAAAGGAAATGCACTAGGCAATGGGCAGGGAAAAATGTATCAAAAAGGAAAATCAGGGAGTTCATCTAAGGGTAAGGGCAACGGCGGGAAAGGAAATGCTCAACTGGGCAGTTAACTCTTTGGGTACTTATATCTTGATAAAATTAAATAATTGCACCCCGCTGAAAATAGTCTCTTTTTCCCTGATGATTTTTTCTGTGGCGGTGCTATCACCTAAAAATAGTTCGGCCGAAGCTGTCAATCAGATTTCTGAATTAACGGCTAACATCCATTCAGATGATCAGGATGCAGAACAGATTCTCGATGCTATCATTGGTGAAGATCCCTCACTGATTACAGTGTCGGAGGATGAAATATTAGATCCTGAACCTGATGCATTGAGTTTTTTTAGTCTGAATCTGGGTGCGGGATCAGAAAAGAACGTGTTGGACAGCAGTTTGACAGAATTGGATAGCTCTTTTACTTACAGTCGGTTTGATTATTATTATAGCCAGCAAAAGAATTCGCCTTATGGATTTAATTTTTTTGTGCTGGCCGAAAACAGAGACTATCATGATGATCTGCTGGAGGAGGATGAACGCTTGTTGATTACTCAGTTGCAGGGACGGCTAAACCTCTCGACTGATAGTGTTGTCGGGATTAAATTCGACTACTTTATGTTTCAATATTTTGATCAGAATTCTGAATTAACTGATCTGTCAGTTTCCATGATTAACAATGACGAAATAGCCATCTCATCTTTTTGGGAATTGAAAGCCGAGAGTGGCTGGAAAGGCACTCTAGAGGGGGCGATATTACAGAATCGAACGGAACAGACCGATGAGGATTATCAAGGACTGAAGTTTGCTTTGAGTATTCAAAAGAGTTATGGCTTGGATTCAAACTCAGTCATAACATTTGAGTCTATAAAAAATAGTTATGTCGAACAGGAAATTCAGGATGAAAATGGTCAATTTATCACGGATACAAAACTTGAAACAGATATCAGCTCGTTTAGTTTTAAAAACCATCATGTCTGGGCAGCAAATAATGCATGGATGACTCAGACAAATCTGACGGTTATCTCAAAAAAAGACAATGGAATTGGTTACCTGAATAGCCAAGGTATTGAATTTAGTGAAGCAGTCAACTTTAAGACCCCATTTTGGAAGATATTTGCAAAGGTCACTGTTTTGAATACAGATTATCCGGAAAGAGTACTGGATTTAGTTAGAGATAAACCCAATCTCAACATAGTTCTTTTAAAAGCATCAGGGGGAATTGAAAAAAAGATATTTGGCCCGTTTTTTGTGAATTCAGAATTGATGGTTACCAATTCTGAATCAAATGATACGGCTGAGGTTTATGATTCGGCTTCGCTCATCCTCAGTATTGGTGCAAACTTTTAACGGTCACCCAGATAATGCCAAACAGTTTCAGCTTTGAAAAAAGCAGATTTATTGAACGATTGGTTGCCATTTTACTCATTCTGATTGTATTTTCTATTCTGGTGGTATTTGTCAGTTATCAATCGCGGGAGAGTATTCGACAGCAGATTCTCAATAGAGACGCTGATCTCTTTTATCTGCTGATGCAGATGGGGAATCCGGTTCTCAATCAGGGCCAGTTTACAGGTGAATTGCCTGCATGGATGATTGGCGGTACACGTTTACCTTCAGCGGAATTAAAAGGAGTCATCGCCGTACAGCTTGTTAATAGTGATGGTAAGATAATGACGACGATTCCGGGAAATTATATTCCAGCCCGTTTGAACAGTGTTGATCTTTTGCAGCTAAAGCAGCAAAGGCCGATCAGTCGCTTTCATGATGAAATCCGTTTGGATATGATATTTATTGATCCGGAGTTTATCCTGGATGAGCGCCCTGTGCCACTGATGGAGGTCGTTGTTCCTCTGCTGAATCAGCAGAATGGTGAATTGGAAGGCGCAATCCAGATCTGGCTTGATGGAAAAAGCATGTCTCGTGAACTGGCTTTGCTGGATGAGAATATGATGGTTCAATCCGGAATCGTTTTAGTTTGTGGATATATCATAATCAGCCTTGTGCTTTTATGGACGTTTCGACATCTGCAAAAAACCAATCTGATTTTACATGAGAGAACTTTGAAACTCAGGGATGCCAACCGTGATCTGGTTTTAGCTGCTAAGTCATCTGCTCTGGGTGCCATTTCGGCTCATCTTATTCACGGGTTGAAAAATCCACTGGCCGGTTTACAGGAATTTGTTGTGAGCCAATCACAGCTTGAAGATATTACTGAATCTGATTTAGAGACAGAATGGCATACTGCCAGAGAGACCACTGGCAAAATGACCCGTATGCTAAACGAGATTGTTCAGATAATGAGAGAGGAATCGGACTCAGGGGGCTATGAGATCACCGTTGCCGAAATTGAGGAGATTGTTCACCAGCATGTTTCTGACCTGGCCCGGCAACGCGATGTTGAAAGTGTATCGAATGTTCAGGTGGATCATCCATTTTCCAATCGCGAAGGGAATTTGATCATTCTGATTCTGGAGAATCTGGTTAAAAATGCAATTGAGGCGACGACTTCAGGTGGAAAAGTCACTATGCAGGTTAAGCAGCAGCATAATAATATTCTATTTTCGGTGGAAGATGAAGGGGATGGTTTACCTGAAAATCGATCAGAGAATCCCTTTCTTCCCTGTATCAGTACTAAACCAGGTGGAAACGGTATTGGATTAGCTATCAGCTACCAGCTTGCCCGGCATATTGGGGCAGAACTGACTCTGGATCGGACCTGTTCAGTAGGTACATGTTTTGTGCTTAAAATTGCAGTGTAGAATCCGGCTACTAAATTATCAAAATGATCTATTTTTAACCCCAACTGTTTTTCCTGGTTTATATATCTTTGAGAGTGGGGCAAAATATTGTTGTTGATTTGGTTCTATTTTAAGATCCATTTCTCCAGAATATCAAAAACGGCTTTTCGACTGATAGGTTTGGAGATATAATCGTTCATTCCCGCTTCAAGGCAGGATTCTTTGTCGCCTTTCATGACATGGGCGGTCATTGCAATGATGGGGATGGCTTCAAAGCCTTTTTGTCGGATCGCTGTCGTTGCCTCTTTGCCATCCAGTACCGGCATTTGAATGTCCATGAAAATCAGGTCAAATTCATCGGGAGTGGCAGTGAAAATATCAATTGCTTCCTGACCATTATTGGCTATATTGACGTGATAACCGGCTTTGGTGAGCATCAGTCGAGCCAGTTTTTGATTGATCAGGTTATCCTCAACCAATAATATATTTAAGGCATGTTTGGCTTCTTCCCGAATTGAGTATTGTGTTTTAATTTCGGTTTTTTTGTTATGTCCCTTATTTTCCGCCAATAACCTTTCCAGCATTAAATATAACTTTTCCTTCCGGGTAGGTTTGCTCAGGAAACCATTAAAACCAGCATCTTGACATTTTTTTGCTTCATTTCCCATCAGTGATGATAATGCAACCAGAGGCAAAGATGAGATTTGCGATTTTGCTTTTCTGATCAGACGGGAGAGCTCATACCCGCTAATTTCAGGCATCTGAATATCCAGAATACAAATATCAACCGGATTATTGTTCTTGAATGATGTCCTCAAGACTGGCAAGACTTCATGTACATCAGACAGTGCGATCGTTTTTATGCCGGCCGCCTTCAGGTTATAGGCCAGAATTTTCAGATTTGCCGGATTATCATCGACAATCAGTGCTGTTTTTCCTTTTAATAACACCGGGGACAGTTTTGTTGTTGTTTTGTTTTGCGTTTTTTGTAGCCATGCGGCAAAGTGAAACGTACTTCCTCTATCTAAATTTTTTTCAGCCCACACAGCCCCATTCATCTGCTCTGCGATTTTTTTGCATATTGATAATCCCAGTCCAGTTCCGCCATATTTTCGGGTTGTTGAACCATCTGCCTGTTTAAAGGCTTCAAAGATTGTCCGTAATTTATCTTCAGGGATACCAATCCCTGTATCTCTGATTGAAGTATGTAGTTTGATCTGATCTTTTGTCTCTTCTTCAACATTGATAGAGATTTCAATCTCACCCGTATCTGTAAACTTGGGGGCATTACCCATGAGATTTGTCAGCACCTGTTTAAATCGGGTGGGGTCTCCTTTTACATAAGACGGAATACTGTCACCGATGAAGCAGAGAATTTCTATGGGTTTTAACCCAATTTTAGGTCGAATCATTTCGCAGACGTCATAAACGAGCAATTCTGGATCGAAATCAATCTCTTCAAATTCCATATGCCCGGCTTCAATTTTAGAGAAATCCAGGATATCATTAATCAGACTCAGCAGACTTTCTCCACTTCTTTTTATGGTTTCGGTGTAATCCAGTTGGTTTTCATCTAGATCTGTGTCTATTAACATTTCGGTGAATCCGATAATCCCATTCATCGGTGTGCGGATTTCATGACTCATATTTGCCAGAAATTCACTTTTGACTACGTTTGCAGATTCCGCATTTTCTTTGGCGACCAGAAGTTCCTTTTCAGCAATTTTACGGTCTGTGATATCATAACCGGTGCATAATACGCCTGTCAGGTTTCCATTTTCATCATAAAAGCCTTTATTTCTCCAGGCGATCCAAACCCGCTCACCATTCTTCCGGATGTTTTCATTTTCGTTATCCGCATAATCATCCGGATTTTGAAACAGTTCCTCAAAAAAAACTTTCAGGTTTCTACCGGTACTTTCTGCTTCAGGAACAATGGTTCCTATCAGACTTTCCCCGATGACTTCATCTTCAGTATAGCCAAAAAAGCCTAGAGCAAAGTGATTCATGAAGGTAATATTAAATTCTGAATCTGTTTTTAGGATGATACTGTTGGCTGATTGTGCCAGCTCACGATATTTTTCTTCACTTTTTTTGAACTCTTCATCGACCTGTCTTTGGACAGTAACGTCTCTGGTAATGGATAATATGTGGGGTTCGTTGTTAAGAGATATGATTCTGGCTGAAATCAAGGTTGTTTTGTGGATTCCACTTTTACACCGGAAGGTGGATTCAAAATTCTCAACATAATTCTGTTTTCTTAATAGATTGATAAACTGTTTCAATTGTTTGGGTTTAGACCATAATCCGATGTCTGATGCTGATTTACCGATAACTTCCTCAACGGAGTACCCTATGATTCGAGTAAAGTTTTTATTGATGTCAACATAAGGACCCGCAAGTTGGTTAATGGCTACTGCATCAGGAGTTGTGTTAAAAGCAATTTTGTACTTTTCCTCACTTTCTCTATATTTGGCGTAAACCTGCTGCTTTTCTACTTCTGATTTTCTGTAATAAGTAGCCATATCGAGTGTAATTTTCAAATCCCTTTGCTGAACGGGTTTCAAAAGATACCCGAATGGGAGTATTTTTTCGCTGTTTTCAAGGGTTGCCTGATCTTTGGGTTGAACCATAAAAACAACCGGAATACCAAAACTTGTCTTTATCAGAGCTGCCATTTCAAATACTTCTACCTGATCTATGATATCGAAATCCAAAAGAATAATGTCTGTTGGATTGGATTTGATCTGCTCAAGGATTTTTTCAGTTGAGGTAGTTATTGATGATACTGTGAATTGCAGGCTTAAGAGATCTGCCTCGATCTTTTTTGACGTATTGCCTTCACCTTCAACTATCAGGATTTTTGTATTATTCATTATTGATATTCAATTATGGTTGGCAACCTCATTCCCTGTCAGTAGTGTTATAATCTTGAATCTCGTGTTTATCATACTTATATCCATGAGGATATTCAAGGCTATTCTTGAGCGGTCAAACTAAAGGGCAGGATTCCAAACTACCCTGCCCAAACCATTGAACAGTGCCAGTAAACCTGACGCAGATCCAGCGACCGCAGACGTTAAACCTCCTTCCAAAACGCCAAAATTTTTCAGACATTTTATCACCATTAAACCGCATCCGGCGTTAAATACGAAGGAGAACCAGATTATCCAGAATTGAGGGGTTTTAATAATCTCACCCTGAGTCAAATCCTTCACCACCGGTAGGGAATTTGATGATGCATTACTGACATCCCATCCATCCGGGACCCAGCCTGTCGGCGGATTGGACATTAACTGGGCTCCTAAAACAACAGTAACCAGCAAGATAATACCAAAAATGAAAAAGGCTCCATTGATACCCTGTGTTTCTATCAGATGCAGCCAGGAACCCGCCATTTTAATAAATATAAATGCACCGGCACCAAAACCGGCCACGGCCACACCGGTAATCATTCCTTTCATATCTGGAAACCATTTTACACAGGCTGTAATGGGGCAAACGTATGCCATTCCAATTCCGGCACCCCCAAAGATCCCAATAAATATGACCATGGCCGGATAGGAGGCTCCAGTGAAACTTGCCATAATATATCCAAAACCGAGCAGAACCCCTCCGATGGTGGCAACTACCCGGGGTCCATATTTGTCTTGCCAGCGACCGGCCATAATCATGACCAGCGCAAAAGTTAACAATCCGGCAGAGAAAATCCAGGATGTTTGAATAGCGGTGTATCCAAAGGGTCCATTCGGGTCCTGTAAGGCACCGGTAAATGCTCCCCACGTATATATAGCACCCAGAGTAAGTTGTATAATGTTTCGTGATTTTTTAATCGAATATCAAAAAGCAGCCGGGAACAATCCCAGCATAGGATTTAAAGATTCTCTGTTTAATATTCTTAATTATGAAAATAACCAGAAATTGACTGGTGGATGTACAGGGTTTGGATGTGGTGCCGCATTCAATTTTGTCTCTCTGCTTCCGGATGGTGAAGTCCATGCCTGCCGTAAATTCCCTTCTTATATTGGAAACATGCACGAGAAACATCTGAAAGATATCTATCATTCCTCTTAGGCAAACCTATACCGACGAGGCTCATCCAGATGTGATACCTGTTCCATTCGCCCGGTCTGCGGAGGTTGCCTGGCGGTGAGTCATGGATTTGGGTTGGATATATTTAATGATATTGATCCTTATTGTTTTGGTTCACCTCACTATTAATCTGCCAAATTACGCCAGAGATAAACCGGGTTGAGATTTCCTGGTAGATTGCTCAGTTCATGGACCCCATTTCACCTTAATATTGTATCGCTTCCAGTGGAGAATATTGCTAATGTTTTAAGTATCATAGGAAGGTGTTTAACCTACTTAAAAGTATGCAATTTGTGACCTTTTTTACTTTACTTAACCTATCTTATGATTTATCTTTAGAATCTGCTATCAGTTGATAAACATCGTCAAAAAGGACCGAGACAATGGATCTAAATATATTAGGACGGACTGCGCTACTTTGTGCTTCCAGTAGTGGACTTGGTTTTGCCTGTGCCCGTGCTGTGGCCGAAGAAGGTGCTAATGTTGTCATTAATGGACGCGACACAGAGAAACTTGAGAAGGCGGCTGTAGAACTCAGCAAAACGGCAAAGGGTTCTGTTGAGTTTGTTGCGGCAGATGTCACTACTGATGAGGGACGTGAAGCCCTGTTGAAAGCCTGCCCGACCCCGGATATTCTGCTGAATAACAATGCCGGTCCCAGCGCAAAAATGTTTTTAGATACCCAACCGGATGATTGGTCCAGGACACTCAATGGCAATATGGTGGCACCATTGCTTCTGGTTCATGCGGTGTTACCCGAAATGATCAACCGCAAATTCGGACGGATTGTCAACATCACTTCAGCCATGGTCACAACTCCGCGTCCTCACCACACATTGTCTGCAGGTGCGCGCGCCGGTTTGACGGCTTCGCTGAAAGCGTTGTCATTTGATGTCGTTAGACATAATGTCACCATTAACAATATGTTACCCGAGCGACTGGACACCAATCGACAGCATCAGATGGCCAATGCAGCAATGAAACGCGAGGGTATTTCATATGAAGAAGCCCGCCGGCTTCAGGTGGAATCTATTGCGGCAAAGCGGTTGGGGCGACCGGAAGAGTTTGGAGCCGTGTTTGCTTTTCTGTGCAGTACCCATGCGGGGTTCATGTCAGGCCAGAATCTGCACCTGGATGGCGGATCCTATCCAGGTTTGGTTTAATTTTTTAGGAGAAGAAGCTCATGCGGTTCATTGTCGGTCAAGAGGGTTCATCCACAGCTGTTTGTCTGATCTCCGGGGAATCGGCGATCAATATTTCATCCCTGGATGATACGATTGGGGATGATCTGCAGGCGATTATACAGGGGGCAAAAAGTGAATCCGAATTGAATGCCCTGGCTGAAAAAGGTCCGAAGATCCCGGTTTCCGGTATCATTCCGGCATTGCCGGTTGCCAAGCCGGGGAAAATCATCTGTCTTGGCTTAAATTATCTGGACCATATCAAGGAAGCTGGCAGGGAGGTACCACTGTATCCGGTACTTTTCATGCGAGGCATCTCTTCAATGATACCTGCCGGAGCACCCATGATCCGCCCTTCTTGTTCAGAACAATTAGATTATGAGGCGGAAATGATGGTTATCATTGGTAAGGGTGGGCGTCACATATCTGAGCAAGACGCCTTGAATAGTGTTTTTGGTTATACGACATTCAACGACGGGTCCATCCGGGATTATCAGAAGAAAACCCATCAATGGACACCCGGTAAAAATTTTGATGCCACCGGCGCCATGGGTCCGGTTGTGGTCACGGCAGATGAATTGCCCGCAGGTGGAGAGGGGTTGAAGATAGAGTCCCGCATCGACCGGGAGATTCTGCAGAGTGCGACAACTTCCGAAATGATTTGGTCAGTCGCCCAAACAATAGCCGTTATCTCTGAATATTCTACCCTTGAACCTGGGGATCTGATCGCGATGGGGACACCGCCCGGAGTCGGAATGGCACGCAAACCACCGAGATACCTTCGTCCTGGCGAGATCATCGAAGTTAAAATTGAAAACATCGGTATCTGTGCCAACCCGATTGTTGCTGAATAAACGATCTTAAAATGCTTTGAAGCTGGGGAAAAAAAATGAGCTATGCTGATTATCGTCCGTATTTACCGTCATCTGAGCAATCACGAATTGCCGGAAAAACTTCTGAGGAACATGCAGCCGGTCGTCTGGCTACACCACGGGCAGCAGATTTGTTTCAGCAATGGGGAACCCTTGCCGACAGACCTTTTATCGGGATTACCAATGATGGAAAGACCAAAGGTGATCTATTCGCTCTGAGACCCGAAGGTGCACCTTCCGAGAAAATGGCCATGGCCGCCGGGAGGTTGCTGGAATCTTTAACACCGGAAGAAAAGAAAAAGTCGCATCACCCGGTTGAATCACCTCTCTGGCTGAAATGGCAAAATACCGAAATTTTTGTCGAAAAACACGGACTGAGGCTTGAGTATGTAAAGCACCCGGTTCGGGATTTAGTGCTGGAGGTTCTGCGCGCCAGTCTCAGTGATAAAGGCTATCAGAATACGGTTGGCGTTATGCAGCTTAATGCTTTTTTGGGAATGTTACTTGGGGCACAGGGGGTGATAGGGGAATGGTCCTACAATTTCTGCATATTTGGCGATCCTTCAACTATCGATCCTTGGGGATGGCAGCTCTGGGGGCATCATCTATCGGTCAGTTGTCTGACCCTCAACGGGCAAATGGTTTTGACACCTTGTTTTCTGGGTGCAGAACTCTGCTACGCGGACCAGGGTCCTTTCAAAGGCTTGACGATGTTTAAAGATCATGAACGGCTGGGACTGGAACTGATGAATGCATTGCCATCTAAATACCAGGAGCGCGCACTTATTTGTGAATCAATGAAGGCTAATGATCTACCGGAAGGACGCTCACACTTTGCCGACTACCTGATGCTTGGTGGTGCCTATCGGGACAATCGTATAGTCCCCTACGAAGGAATGCCCGCCGGCAGTTTCAGTGCGAGCGAGCGAAACCGACTGTTGGATCTGGTTGACGAGTATATCGGCAACATGCCCGAGGGACCTCGAAATGCCAAAATGGCAGAATTTGAGCGGCAACTGTCCGACACTCATTTTTGCTGGATTGGCGGTACAGGGGTGAACGACCCGTTTTATTACCGAATCCAAAGTCCGGTGGTATTCATTGAATTTGATCATCATCCGGGGCTTTTTCTAACCAACCAGGAAGCCTTGAAGTATCATGTCCATACAGTTGTGCGAACTCCAAATGGGAATGATTACGGAATTGATTTGCTAAGGCAACACTATAGCCATTCACACCTCCACAGTGACAAAACCGGGCATGATCACCAGTAACAACAAAAGAGGGATTAATTATGTCCACCTATATAAACATTGAAAAAGAGTGCCCGGCTCCCGAGCCATTTGGCGATAATTTGGGAAAATTGACCGCTATTACTGCTCTTTTTTTTCTCTCCTTTCTCGGTCAATTTGTTTTTGCCCCCTTGATACCTACTATTGAAAAGGATCTGGGTATCAATCACTCTCAAGCCGGTTCTCTGTTTTTAATGGTCTCAATAGGGTCATTCGTTTCTCAAGTTTTATCCGGCCATCTTTCTTACCGGATAAATCATCGCGGTTCGATGTTTGTCTCAAAATTACTTTTAGGACTGCCGCTGCTATGGCTGATGATCGACAGCAGTCTGTTGTCCCTACGTGTGGTTACTTTTATCGTCGGTATGGGTGTAGGGCTTCATCTTCCGTCAGCTATTCCCACCATCACAGCTATGGTTGACCGAAAAGACTGGGGCAAAGCGCTGGGTCTCCATGAAACAGCACCGCTATTGGGGATGGCCATCATCCCTTTTTTCGTAATGATTCTACTTAATTATCTGGCCTGGCAACACATTATTGCTATCATTGCCATTATTATCATTGCACCCTCTTTTATTTTTTATCGGTTTTGCGATTGTGGAAACTTTCCTGGTGATCCTCCGGTGCGCCAATTACTTTTCGAAGTACTTCGTCTTCGCTCTTTCTGGATCATGGTGGTCCTTTTTGCCTTGTTCTTTTCAGTGGCTGTCGGGCTATACACCATGTTTTCTCTCTATCTGATTCAAGAGGCAGGGATGTCTGTCGATCAGGCTAACAGCCTGGTGGGTTTGTCACGGCTAACGGGATTAATAGGCGTCTTCCTATCCGGTTTGTTGATGGATCGTATTGGGGAGAAAAAGCATATTTTCCTGGTCATGGGAATGGCTGGTTTGGCAACTATCCTGGTCGGGACAGCGTCCGGTGTATTACTGACGGTTATGATTTTTATCCAGGCAGCATTGATCAGCTGTTTTCCGGCCGCTGGATTTTCAGCCTTGTCACGAACTGTCCAGCCACATCTGCGCAGTGTAGTTACCAGTTTTGCCTCCCCGATTGCCCTTGTCATTGGGGGTGGGATGGTCCCCATTTTCCTTGGTTTTATGGGCGAAACTTACTCATTTAGCACAGGTATTATCATCATAGGATGCCTGATAATCGTTAGCCCCCTGCTGGTACTGTCACTTCGACTGCTTGATGTACTGGAAAATGGGTGTTGATGGAAACAGGCCTAACTTGTGCCTGAATGAAAAGCCCCTGTTTTTAATTATAATCTGGTTTTAAAAATAACATTCAGTATGAAAGTCAAGAAGCTATCAGCTGCCAGCTATCAGTCTTCAGAAAAAAAAGATATTTTTTCAGTCATTTAAGAACTGACAGCTGATTACTGATTACTGAAAGCTTGAATCTTCAATATGGATCTAATTCAGCTAAATGAATAATAGCCGAATCTTACAGGGTTTTCGTTCATGCACTAACTAAAGAAGAATAAACTTATGAATGCGATACCGATCAAACTTTACACCTTGAGTACATGCAGTCATTGTAAAACGCTTAAAAGGTCACTGGAAGCGTACGAAGTCGAATTCGAGTTCATCGATGTGGATCTGCTGAAAAAAAAGGAACGGAAAGCAGCTATGAAGGAATTAAGACTCATCAACCCCAAAGGCTCATTTCCTACCTTACAAGTAGGAGATCAGGTTGTGGTGGGATTTAAAGAAGAAGAAATTAAGGAGGCTCTCGGTAAATAATGGATGCAAAGACACTGTATGAAAATCTGAAATCTTTCCAGGAATCCAAGGGATATTTCTTTAATGAAGATAAGGAAAAAGTTTTCGAGCTTTTGGATGCGCTGATTTTAAATAATGAGCGCTATGGGTATATGGCCTGTCCCTGCAGGCTGGCTTCCGAAGACCGAGAGTGTGACCAGGACATTGTCTGTCCTTGTGTTTACCGGGAACCGGATGTTGCCGAATTCGGTAGTTGTTTCTGTAATCTTTATGTTTCAAAAGATTGGAATGAGAAAAAAATCTCTCATGAATACGTTCCGGAAAGGCGACCGCCTGAAAAAAGCCTGATCTGACCCATAATGAAGATTCAAGCTTTCAGTAATCAGCCATCAGCTTTCAGTTTTTACTACCTTATAAATTATTTTCTGCGTTTTTCAGTAGGAAATAATTTGTTAAGGTACTTATTCTGTTTTAAGGGTTAAGTGCCTGAAAAAATGTTTGTTTTTACTGAAGGCTGATAGCTGACGGCTTCTTAACTTGCATACTGAACGTTATTTTAAAAACCAGGTTATACTTAAAAATAGGGGCTTTTCGTTCAGGCACTACCTTACATGTTTATCAGGGCTAGTGGTTAGTGCTCGAGCAGCTGTTGATTGGTTGTTTCGACCCAGTATTTGCGATATGAAATTACCCGATTTGATCAATTTGTGAAGATCGACACCGCAATCTATTCCCAACCCTTCTAACATATATACTACGTCCTCACTGGCCACATTGCCACTCGCTCCTGCAGCGTACGGGCAACCGCCTAATCCTGCCACTGAACTGTCTATGGTTGTTATGCCTAATTCGAGTGCCGTGTGAATATTCGCAAGCGCTTGTCCATAGGTGTCATGACAATGTATCGCCAGTTGTTCCATTGGAACTTCAAGCGCAACAGTCTTAATCATGTGGGTGATTTGTTTTGGTGTACCCACACCGATAGTGTCGCCTAAGGAAATTTCATAACAACCTAATTCAATCAGCTGTTTGGCAACGGCGGCAACTTTGCGTGCGTCGATTTCACCCTCATAAGGGCAACCGACAACACAAGAGACATATCCGCGTACATGAATCCCCTCTGAGATCGCCCGCTCTATTACCGGTGTAAAGCGATCAATGCTCTCCTGGATTGAACAGTTAATGTTTTTCTGTGAAAAGCTTTCAGAAGCCGCACCAAAAACGGCTACCTCATTGACTTTTGCGTCCAGCGCCGCCTGTAAACCAAACATATTCGGTGTCAGGGCGCTGTAGATAGTTGTGGCTGAGCGATGAATGCGATTAAAGACATCACCACTATTGGCCATTTGTGGTACCCATTTGGGTGACACAAAGCTGCCGGCCTCAATTTTTTGTAGCCCGGTTTCTGATAGAAGATTGATCAGCGTGACTTTGTCATCAAGTTCGATCACGCCTTTTTCGTTTTGTAGCCCATCGCGAGGGCCGACTTCATAGAGTGTTACATTGTTCATTGATATCTGTATGCCTCTGACGTATTTTATGAAAAAAGATCTCTACTCACTATAACCTGACCGAGCGTTCAGTCATATTATTTCTAGTTTTTCTGATAAATGCAATTCATTATTCAAATAATTTTTATATTACCTTAATTTTCAATGGAATAAAGTTGTTGGAACGGACGATACGGCTTCGATAAGCAGTTAAATTAACGGGTTGGACTTAGAGGATTTGTTGGCTTTTTTATCAATAGCGTACATGAGTAAATCAGAGCATCATAAAAAACGGTTTCAAAGTGAAAATCCATATTTCAGGGGATCATCTGGATGGATTTTAAACTCCTGGATTGAGGTAATGAAGGCCCTTGATGTTATTTCAGGGATTACAGCGCGAATTGATCCTATTTGTACTTCTTCCAGCAATCTGCCTCGGAAGGTTGTTCCAATGATACTTTCATGAATAAACGCTTCACCCAGTTTCAGCTTACCTTTTGCATAAAGTGTAGCCATTTTAGCACATGTTCCTGTACCGCAAGGTGATCGATCGATCTGGCCGTTTCCAAAAACGACTGCATTTCGAGCATGTGATTCGGTAATTCTGCTTTCATCACAGAACTCAACCAGCTTAACATATTGTGCTTCATTTGAGTGAGGATGTTCAATATCAATCGATTTTTGAAGTTTATGCAAGATACACATTCCCAGACTAGAAATCTTATTACGATTATCCGAATCGATGCGCAAGTCCAGATCAGACGCTTCTACCAGAGCAAAATAATTACCACCATATGCAATATCCACCAAAAAAGTTTCTCTCCCCTTTAACTTCACTGGAAAAGCCTGCTGATAAAGAAATGAGGGAACATTCCGAAATGAAACACTTAAAACTGATCCATGTTGATATTCAGCCGTCGCATAAACCAAACCGGCTGGGGTATCAATGGTAATCAACCTTCCCGATTTATAATTTTCGATTATCCCTGTTTCTAATGCGACAGTTATTGTACCGATCAAACCGTGACCGCACATATCCAGGTATCCCTCTCCATCCATAAAAATGACTCCAAGATCCGCAGCAGGAGTTGAGGGTTCAACAATTATCGACCCGAACATCTCTTTATGACCTCTCGGTTCCTGCATAAGCGCCTTGCGAATATCATCTAGTTGACAGGCAGCGTAGTTTTTTTTATCCACCATCATTGCCTCTGGTATAACTTCAATTCCACCGGTTACGACTCTGGTGGGCTCTCCCATTGTGTGTGTATCCACTGCATAAATCATATTTGCTAACACAATTCAGTACCTCTTATTCCAAATTTTCATTAACTGAACAAATTGATCTTGAATGAAAAAAATATAAGTCAGGTTTGGAATCAGCGTACGCATATCAGAATAAAGATCTTCCTTTCTGATAAAAAAGGAGGGTATCTGTTTAGTTTTTTGAAACTTTTTTATTGTCATCCTCACGAAAGCGGGGATCCAGGGGGTTAACTTATTGACTTTCACAACGGAGACTAGATTCCCGCTTTCACGGGAATGACAGACTTATTTTTAATAAATCTAAGCTGTTACAAAGGAGGGAATTACTTGTTTTCGTTTTGACGAAATCGAGTGGGAGTCATACCAACAAATTTTTGAAATGCTTTGTAAAAGGCAGATGGGGAATTGAAACCAACATCAAAAGCCACAGCCAGGATTTTTCGCTCAGGTTCTCGTAGCAATATTTCCTTGGCTTCATTGATTCGATATTCATTAATCAACAAATTGAAACTTTTATTTAGTTTTCGATTCAGAATTTCAGAGAGTTGATGTGGGGAAATATCAATCTCTTTGGCCAGGTCTTTCAGGTTAATATTATCAGTCAGAAATGCTTTTTCCCTTTGCATGAATTTGTTGATTTTGTAAATCACAGCATCAGAATCGATATGATCAATTTGAGATTTGGTGTATCTTAAAACCTCAGCTTCCAGTTCCACAATTAGTAGGAACTCAGGGTACCGACCACTAATCAAATATATCCCGATGAGCGAAATACTAACAAAGGCATATGTTATCTGGGATATACCCATAGAAAACATCCGATCAACAAACCAAAATATATTTAGCAAGATCATAAATCTCGCAGCAATCAACAGAATTCGAATGGTTCTCTTCTGACCGGAAGAGGCTTTTTTAAGTAAATCTCTAACATCGCGAATAATCTTTAAGAGATAAGCGAGGTAAACGAAATTGGCTGAGTACATGACAACGCTGACGACAATCTCATTTGTATTATATTGAGTATGCTCAAAAAAATTCATCACCTGATAAAGATTTACTGGGGTGAATGAAGATGGGAACAATAGAATTAGGGAGATACCGGGTAAAATAAAATGGCTTAAATGTCTGGGAGTGATATGATACTGACTATCAAGAATGCCTTGAAAATAGAAATATAACAGAGGTAAAGATGTATAATAAGCAGGGACACTAATCACAAAAATATTAAACGGAAAATGTTTGGCAAGCCCAAGATATACCATTCCACCCAACATCTGCCAAATACCTAGGAGAAAAAAAAAGCCCGCTAAAAGATAGTTATTCTTACTCCGATATTCCAGAAAAAGCTGTCCTAATCCCAAAATCCAGGCGAACCCACCTCCAAAAATTATAAAACAGGAGATCAGGATATTACCAAGACTATCCATTCCTGATACTCCCAAAACAATTAATCTGTTTGTAATCTGTCATTTTCAAATTTGTTAAAAAGGGCAATAAGACTCAGTCCTAATCCAAAAATATTGATACCAATAGCCAAAAACCATGCAATAAATGATGCATACATTGATGGATCATTTGAATAATTAATCAGATGAATGGCAATTCCGCCTAAACCATAAATAAAAATCGAACAAAACATGAAAAATCGATATATTTTGAAGTAGCCAAAATAGGCAGCTAACATGAAGACCCCATACATCATCATCGATGGAGCACCTCGAAGGGGTGGAGTCGTGGACAGCTGTTGACCACCGTTCAAAACAACCACGTAACTTATAATATTATATCCGACACCCAGGATTATATAGATCCACTGCAGTGTTAGCAAGCGAGATAGCGTTATCATTAACTCCCCTTTTATTGAGATTGTTTTAACGAGCTGGATTCATAATCAAATAAAAATGTGTTCTTTAGTCGTGCACTAAAAATCAATGCCACAAACATTGAAACAGGTGCGATAAGAATTCCATACAATAGTGATCCAGATGCATCACTAATCGCACCCACTAAAAACGACGCTAGTGTCAATCCGATCCCATTTTGAACAATCAGCAAGAAGGCCATACCAACGCCTCTTTCTTTTGGTTTTAGTAAATCTACAATGATGGATGTACAGACCGGATAACAAGACATAGCCAGTATTGACCCCATAAAAATAGATGGAATCAAAGCTATTTTTGAGTCCACCAAAAGAGCGATGAGTAAAAAAGGAATTCCTAGCCCCAGTGCTAGCGTTTGTACCTTGACCCGGGCTGTTTTATCTGTTTTAAACCAACGATCGGCAATAGCACCACCTCCCATGGTTCCCACGATTCCCCCAACCAGAAAGGCAATTCCCATTATCTTTCCTGCTTGATTGATATCGAACCCTCTCATTCGTATCAGATATGTAGGCATCCAGACCGAAAAAGCCATCATGCCCAATTGAGCGAACAGTGCTGCCGAATATTGCAATCGTAGACTTTTTGACTTAAGTATGCGTTTTACACCAACCATAAAAGATTCTTCTGACTCATTTAATACCTTTTTATCCAAACTTTCTTCGGACTCACCTCGTACGGGTTCTTTCATCAATAGGATAAAAGGAATCAATACTAATCCGGGAATCGCATAAATATAAAAGGTGGTTCGCCATCCATATTGAGCAGCCAACACCCCACCCAAAACAATACCGATTCCTGCACCCAGGGGAATACCTAATTGAAAAATCGCAATTGCCGTTGTCCTGACTTTAGGACTAAAATAGTCGCTTATCAGGGAAACCCCGCATGGATGGCAAGAGGCCTCACCTGTCGCTGTAAAAGAACGAGCAATGAAAAAAGTAGAAAAACGACCCGCAGCACCTGAAAAAAAAGTTGCCAGACTCCAGATGAATATCCCACCGGTTATAACATGCTTTCTACTGAATCGATCTGTTGCCCACCCGAGCGGTATTGCTGCCAGAGCGTATACCAGTGTGAAAGCCAAACCACCGATCAGCCCCAGCTCTGTGTCAGATAAGGATAAATCCTTTTTGATTAGCGGAAATAGAATCGTTACAACATTACGATCCATATAGTTTACTGAATTAATCAATGCCAGCAGGATCAATGCATAGCGAGCTTGTCCTGGTGTAGTCGCTTTAACCATTTAAAATATCCTTTTTAATAATTCTATTGCCAGATTTCTTTAAAAACACGAATGATATTTAAGCCGAGAATTCCTTTGATATCTTCTTCCGAATATCCTCTTTTATGTAGCCCAATGGTAAGGTTTTTCATCTTCTCCGGCATTTCTATTCCCTGTGGATAATACCAAGGGGGAGGTGGGTATTCGCCTGGTGCCCATGCACCCGAATCAAGCAGGTATTGATAAATCAGTTGTGCCGTTTCCTCATCTGCAACACCAGCCTGATACTCATAGTAGTCAATTCCCACACAAATATGTTCAGCCCCCACTAATTTGACCATATAATCAACATGATCCAACATATCATCAAGGGTGGGTTTCATTTTGTCTGCCACAAATCCAGGAAATCCATTAAAGCCCACAACACCACCACTTTTGACTATTGCTTTAATCAGATCATCTTCAATATTTCTCCGATTATTACAAATCGCCCGCGCATTTCCATGGGAGATTATTACAGGGCTTTTTGAAGCTTCAATCGCATCCATTGTTGTTTGATAACCTGTGTGTGCGCAATCAACAACGATTCCCAGCCGGTTCATTTCGCCAACCACCTGTTCTCCGAACTCAGTTAGCCCGGTATCTTCTTCCACTGCACATCCACAACCGACCAAATCCTTTGCGTTATAACACAGCTGCCCCATTCGAACACCTAAGCGGTAATATAGTTCGACACTATTTATATCATCTTCAAAAGGCTTACTACCCTGGAAATGGAAGATGACGCCCAGTTTTCCTTCCGCTTTTGCTTTAAAAATATCATCCACTGATGTCACATGGAGCAGCTTTTTTGAATTGTTTCTGAACTTAGATAACCATTGACCCAGATTCTTCATTGTGAAGTCCATGGTACCAATCTCAGCGGCTCCATACCCAACGGTCGCAGCAACCACAGTTACACCACCTTTCATATAATTATCATGGTATTGATCCAAAACCGCCAAAGGGCAGGTGGCATCAATTACGATGGAATCATCATGTATTTTTTCTGCTTTGCTCATTTTTCCCCCTCCAAATTTGTTTCTATAACGTTTCTTTTAGTATTCAAATTGGATTCTAATGGAAAATAGAGAAGTATCATCTTCTTTTATAAAAAAGGATGTAAAAATGTAATTAGAAGCATCAATTTTGGGGTTTTTTAGGGTGAAAGAAAATTTTTGATAAAGCGGTTGCGGCTTTACTTGAATGGTATGTTTAAATTACACGGATTTGAATCTAATTTGGGGAATGGGGTCGGACCTATCAAATATCAATTATAACAGAAAAATAAGTCCTGTTTTAGCCCTGTTTTTTGTCTTAAAACATCTTTTTCGCCCTTATAAAGCTACTTGTAAGAGATTTCTGTCTCATGTAATACCCAGTGTTCTTCATTTTATTTTTATCTTTATCAAACTTAAGTAAAAACTCCTTTTTATGACAGCGGTGGGTAATGTGCCATATCTATCCAGGATGATAATATCTGTTTGCTCGTGGTATAATTGTGTTATTTTGATTGAGTATGGAAACACTGGAATTAAAAATCTTAAACACTTCTCATTATTTTACTAATTTGTTTGATTATATTCTAATACGTCAAAAAACAGATATATTAAAACTATACGATCTATTTTGACTGACACCAATTACTAATCAACTTCCTGAAATTTTCGTCACTGGTAATTTCAGACAAATTGTTGTAATTTGAAATATTCGCAAACACATTTCGATAGAAAATGAGGATACAAATTCAAAAGCAGGTAAGGAGAAAAGATGGGATTCAAAGCATTTTTTAACTGGTTTATCCCAGAAGAACTAAAAATCAATGTTATAAGCTACAATAGGTCAAAAATACTGGTAGGCGTGGCTATCTTCTTTTCAGTAATTGTTGGTGCCAGTGCATCCCGTGGATTTATGGTAGGCAATCAATTGTTGGGCATTACAATTGCGCTGTCTGCACTAACTATGCTGCTATCTTTGTTTATCTTGAAAAGTACCGGATCTCTGAATCTATCTGGAAATCTATTCATTTTATCTTTTGCTGTAATGCTGACAGTTGCGTCCTATCACAATGGAGGTACAAATTCTCAAAACCAGTATAATTTTGCTATATTAATTATTATTGCATTTCTTATTTGTGGGCTCAAAAATGGTCTATTTTGGGGCGTTTTTTCTCTTTCGGTTGTTGTTATATTTAAAGTTATGAAGGCTAACGGGTATGAATTCCCGCCTATCCTGGAAACAGAAATATTTGTCAACCTGTTTTCAATAATATTCATTGTCCTGGTATTCGCTTTTATTTTTGAGCTCTCTAATTCCAGTAATCTAAAAAACTTTGTTTCTGAGAAGTCGAAAGCCGATAAAACGGCAAACCTTTTAAGGTTACTTTTTGCGGATATTAACCAGGTTATGTCTGCAGTATCAGAAGGGGATCTATCACAACGGGTATCGGTAGAAGTCGAGGGGGAGCTTTCTACATTAATGCAGAATATCAATATGGCCTTGATCATGCTTGGCCAAACGATTTCACAAGTCAGATCGGCAACTGGACAAATTGATGCCGGAACCTCTCAGGTATCCAGCTCCGCACAAATCCTTGCGGATGGCTCTAATGACCAGGCAGCTAGTTTGGAAGAGATTTCTTCATCCATGGATGAAATTGGGTCCAAAGCCAAAACTAACAGCGAGAATGCTCAACAGGCACAAGCTTTGTCAAAAAAGACATCTTCGGAAGTTGCCCAGAGCAATCGGCAAATGGAAGAGATGTTATCTTCAATGAAAAAAATAAACGAGACCAGTACCGATGTATCGAAGGTGATTAAAGTGATAGACGAGATCGCATTTCAAACAAATTTATTGGCTCTAAATGCTGCTGTTGAAGCTGCCAGAGCGGGTAAATACGGAAAAGGCTTTGCAGTAGTGGCAGAAGAGGTCAGAAATCTGGCCAGCCGTAGCGCTGAAGCTGCCAAAGATACGACACAACTGATTGAAAGCTCGATTAAAGAGGTTGAAAACGGGGTTGTCAAAGCTGATCAAACTGCTGAAATTTTGAAAGGTTTTATCGATAGTATCAATAAGGTAACGAATATAGTTGATGAAATCTCAATCGTATCGCAAAATCAAGCCAGCAGCGCTTATGAAGTAAATACCAGTCTTGAACGAGTCAACAATGTTGTTCAACAAAATTCATCCATATCTGAAGAAACAGCTTCAACATCCCAGGAGTTATCGTCTCAGGCTGAAATTTTGATGAATCTAATGAATCGATTTAAAACTTCAAACAGTTGATTTCATCGAAAAGAATACCTCTCATTCAGAAACAACCAACCATAAAAACACCGTCTACTAGTAGCACTCATCGCCCGGCTGTCATGGGGAAGGGTGTACGACCCGACCCCGTGGCGTGGTTCTGTTGCATACTTTGTTCAAACGTTGTTGTGATTCATTCGCCATAAAAGTTCACATAATAATTGTCCAACAGAATCGACATATTAACAATCACCTGATATTATCTCATGACTTAGCAATAAATTGGATAAATTGTAAAATTCAACCATAAAAAAACGATTTTAGGTCATATGCTGAATCAGGAAGACACAGAACCGAAAAGCAGAACCCAGAAAAAAAGAGAAGCACAGGAACTTCAAGCATTAGGTGAAAAACTGGTTACACTTTCTAAAGAGGAACTCAAGGAGCTCAATCTACCCGAAGAACTTCACACTGCTATTTTGGATGTAATCAACATGAACCGCCGTGAAGCGCACCGAAGGCAAATGCAACACATCGGCGCCCTAATGCGTAAAGTCGATTCAGAATCCATCCGAACCGCAATTGATTCTTCAGCATCTAGGCAATATCAAAAGGACCGCGAACATAAGCGACTTGAAGATTTGCGTGACGGTCTGATCGCAGGGAATATTGATCTCCAGCAAGGTGTTCTAACTGACTTTCCAAAAGCAAATCGCCAACATCTCTCTCAGTTAATTCGGAATGCCCGCAAAGAAGTTGAAAAGAACAAGCCCCCCAAGTCAGCCAGAGTTCTATTCCGGTATCTCCGTGATCTTGGCTCAACATAAGCTCAATGTTATCAAGTAGTAAACAGTTCAAGTGGCCTAAGCGGACCTAGCCGATATCCATTATAAACAGTAAAATAAGTCCATAATTCGTATTTTTTGTCTTAAAGCATCATTTTTACCCTTATAAAGTTACTTGTAAGGGATTTCTGTCTCATGTAGTACCCAGTGGTCTTCATTTCTATCAATCTTTCGTTTCTCAACTTTCATTCCCAATTTTTCTTGAACCTCAATAATAAATGCCTCACTGCCAACAGCAACACCTTTGCTCCAATTGGGCTCATTTTCACAACTGTCTTTAGCCAATTCTCGATTAACAAACACATCGTATTCGGTCAATAATTGTTGATTACTTTTGAAACGGCAAAACATCATCAGCATTTTTCGGTCTACAATCGAATACCTTTTTTTAGGATTCATAATTTCGTGATAGCCACAAAACTTCCATTCTCTCGGATGATTGATTACTCCGGCTCTAACCATATTTAGATCGATATACACCATGCATTGGATTAAATAATTCTCACTGTCCACAATTGTCGCTTGGTAACGATCATCCCAGAATGCTCCTTTTCTCTTTTTTCTGGAATTGTACTCTTGATATTATATGAATTTGTATTTTGACTGAATAGCCTCATACTGTTATGCAGAGAAGGAATTCTAACCTACTAAGGAGGTTCTAATGTTTGATATACTTATTAAAAATGGAACTATCATTGATGGAAGCGGAGACCCTCAATACGTCGGTGATATTGGAATCATAGGTAAAACGATTGATATAATAGGGCAGCTGGAAAATAAAGAAGCAAAATCAGTAATTGATGCTCAAGGCAAAATCGTCTGTCCAGGGTTTGTTGATATCCATTCTCATGCAGATTTGATGATCCCTCATGCTGACCATGCTAAGATACTTAAACCACTAATCATGCAGGGCATAACTAGTTTTGTAGGGGGAAATTGTGGGTTCTCAAATTCACTAATACCAGATGATCAGAGAGATAACTGTATATCAAATATTGAGGGTTTAACTGTTCAGTCTGAAGCAGAATACATCGATTGGAAAACGCCCGCAGAATTTATGGAAAAGGTTCAAAAGAGAGGACTTCTATTGAACATGGGGCTTCTGGCTGGCCATGGTTCATTGAGAATTGCAGCGGCGGGCCTTTCGCGACGACTGTTATCAACTGATGAGCAGAATAAGATGGAAGGCTATCTGGAAACCAGCATGGAAATGGGATGTCTGGGATTATCATCTGGATTACAATATTTTCCGGGATTACAGAGCGATACAGAAGAGTTGGTTAAAACGGCAGCTGTTCTTAAAAAATATCAAGGAATATTTACTTCTCATCTAAGAAGCTATTCCCATACTTTGGATAAAGCGTTAGAAGAGGTATTTGAGGTGGGGAGAAAAAATGATATACGAGTTTTGATTTCCCATTTATATTGGCAACCGTACTCCAAAGGATTTACATCATTGGTTCAAAAAGTGATTCAGTTGGGCTCATTCTTATATAACAAGGTTCATATTCCCATTCCCATCGAAAAGGGACTGGTCCCTAAACTTCAGTTGATTGAAAATGCCAGAAACAGTGGACTGGATGTCTATTTCGATCAGGTGCCAACATCACAGGGCTTTACGACCCTCCTTGCCTTTCTTCCTCCTTATGTTGTTGAGGGCAGTAAAGCTGAAGCATTGAATAGACTAAAAAGCAGAGACTTCAGAAAGCGAGTGCAAAATGACATTGAAAATGTAGAACCCGATTGGCCTCATAATCAAGAAGCAAACTGGTCCTTTAACTACATAAAGATAACAGGCTGGGGCGGATTGAGAGTTATGGCCGTTACCAAGGACAGCAATAAATGGATGGAAGGAAAGACCTTCCCTGAAATTGGAGAAACCCAGCATAAATCTCCAATGGATACAATGTGCGATTTGTTAATTGAGGAAGAAGGAAAAGTGCTCGTATTTCACACCCCTACAAAGCCAGATGATGCATTTGCTTTTAGATCTGTTTGGAAGGGGTTTACCCACCCTCTTTCAGTGCCAACAACCGATACCATTCTATTACCATTTGGTCGACCTTCACATGTCTTTTATGACTGTTTCCCCCGATTTATTGAGTTCTTCACAAAGAAGAAAAAATTAATTCCATTGGAAACAGCTGTTAAGAAGTGTACTTCTCTACCGGCAAAAATCATGCGGATCAAAAACCGTGGAACACTAACCAGTGGAAATTTTGCAGATATTTTAATCTTTGATTTCGACAAATTAGGCTCTTCTGCCAATTTTTATAATCCAAGAGTTTATCCAACCGGAATAGAAACCGTTATCATCAATGGTAATATTGTCTTAGAGGAAGGGGTGTTTCAGGAAAATATTTTAGCCGGAGAGATCATTAAAGCCAATTAATTCTGAATTAAAAGACACAGGCAAAGTTTTTAGTTTTGTTAATTTTGGGTCCGACCTCGTGGTATGATATGGGTTATCGGTCGAACCATGTATTTCGGTAGAGATGATATCGAAAAAGTAAAAGTAATTCAAAAAGAGATTACTTCTACTCCTCCTTGCATCGGCGTCGTAAGTCCAGAAACCATCAAAAGTAAATTCATATCATTTTGATTTTGCCAGCATAGTGCCACACTTTAAAAACCTATTGAAATTGAAAAGCGAATACAAACTCTTAATTTCCCAAAATGAAAGAATCCCTCTCCATTCAACAAGCTAGAAAACTGGTTTTACTGTCACAGGGGTTGCCGCCAGCAAAGCAAGCCGGCAGCGCAATTGCAGCGACGTTGTCAGCTATTGAACATCTTGGCTACATCCAGATCGATACAATCTCCGCTATTCAGCGTGCTCATCACCATACATTGTGGAATCGCAACCCTCGCTACAAAACCTCCCAGCTTGATCAGCTAATTACGGATAACCATGTTTTTGAATATTGGGCTCATGCTGCAGCCTACCTGCCTATGTGCGACTACCGGTACAGCTTGCCTAATAAAAAGGCATTGGCAAACGGTGATCAGAATCACTGGTATGAACGCGATGAGCGGCTGATGAAATCAGTGCTTAAGCGTATTGCTGACGAGGGACCTTTGATGGCCAAAGACTTTGAATATACGGGTAAAAAAGTGGGTGAGTGGAAAAGTAAGCCGGCTAAACGCGCATTGGAATGTCTGCTTATGCAGGGTGAGCTAATGGTTCCCTCTCGAGTTAATTTCCACAAGGTTTATGATCTCACTGATCGTGTATTACCTCAAGGTACCGACACTACCCTGCCCAATTCAGAGGAATATGCTCGTTTTCTGATTCTCCGCTACCTGAAAGCAAATGGACTGGGGCAGTCTACTGAAATCGCATATTTGCTGAAAAACACCAAACCACTTGTTTCTGCAACTTTGCTGGAAATGGTTTCGAACGGAGAATTGTTAGTGATCAGCGTTGGTAATGATAGCTATTATGCTTTACCCACATCATTGGAGCTACTCAATAAATCGCTGGCTCGCAGCAAACTTAAAATTCTTTCACCCTTTGATAATTTGGTCATCCAGCGCAAACGGATGCAGGCACTGTTCGGCTTTGACTATCTTCTTGAATGTTATCTCCCTGAAGTAAAACGTCAATACGGCTATTTCTCTCTACCCATTTTATGGGATGGGAAACTGGTTGCACGGATGGATTGTAAAGCTGAAAGAAAAAAATCACTGCTGCATATTCATCATCTGGCACTGGAATCCGGGTTCACTAAAATCGATGCTTTTTCCCATGCCCTGCGCAAAGAACTGCTATCTTTTCTGCAATTTAATAACTGCACCACCTTACAACTACACAGAACCACACCGGCTAATTTTAAACGGGTCCTACAACCTGTAATCAAAAGTTTGATGTGATGAAAAGCATGATACAATCAGTCTTTGACCGCATCCATTGAAGATCGCTACTTTGCCAACTACGCTCTGTTAGATCGTTTCCAGTTGTTACCCAAATATAACGTCTTTTGCTTCAGCTTCGCTGATATTTTTCGCGCGTTTGCCTATAATCAGCACCCGTTCACCCTTAAAATGAACATTGTTCGTATTAGGTGGTAATTGGACCACCTCCCCAGAGGTAATTAGTGAAGTAGGTAGTTTAAGAAAAAAGGGCGGCGGTGCATCAGATGGCGATGATATATGACTTGCAAAATTCAAAGCGACCCATGAAATTAAAAGCATCTATCAGTCGATGATCGATGAATAAAATCAATTTGCCATACCTGATTGTAAAAACACACCAAGCATCCACTTGATTTAACAATGTGCCGATCCTCTTCATATTTTTTGCAGACACCCAATCACATTTAGTATATAATTAGAAATTAGAAAAAGGTTTCAAATTAAAGGCCGATAGCATTCGCGAAAGGCCTGGTTGGTGAATAAAAAGTACTGGAGGAAATGATGGAATCAAAGCAAGCAAGTATTGAATTTAGTAATACCTGGAAAAGCCCAAAAGCGACGCATAAAGACCGTATATTTTATCCCAAAATAAACTATTGGCGTGATCAGTTTCCGAAGGGTTTCGATCATGGTTGGGAATTTATGGAAGCTGGTGAATCAAAAACGCAACATTTCCCTGCGGGAGAACTAGTTGTTCCTTGGTCGGAAAAAAAAGTGTACAGTACCTTTGCCAGTAGAGTTAAAACACATTATGACAATGATTCACCTATTGTTTATTCCGCAGGTCGGCATTATTCCAGAGGACTACTGTTTGGACTGGGATTCATATCGACAGATCGCAATTTTTTTCGTGTCATTAGCTATCAGGATCGGAAACTAGTATTGGATCTCAATCATCCTCTGGCCAAGTATGATCTAAAATTAACAGGTAAAATTGTCGAAACACTGGGTAACAGGGACGAACGCGGAGGGCAGTGCACCGATATCGCAGAGGCCATGACATCGGAGGGTATTGGCATGCAAGCCGCTTTGGAAAAAATCCCTACGGAATTTTACCAAGACCATCCTTTTTCCCGCAAAAATGAATCTACAGATGTAGAGTTTTACGAACCTGATCGATTTGTTCATCATGTAGATCGGGTTGCAAGTGAGAATATCTCTAAAATATATCAAACAGATATTAGACAAGGGATGAAGGTACTTGATTTGATGAGCAGCTGGGTTTCCCATATACCGGATACTGCTAAGGATATTGAAATAACCGGTATCGGGCTTAATCAAGCAGAGATGGATAAAAATTCGCTTTTGGCAAACAGATTAGTTCATGACTTAAACCAATCTCCCACACTACCTTTGCCAGATAATTACTTTGATTTGGCAGTATGTTCCCTTTCGGTAGAGTACCTCACCCAACCGGAACAGGTGTTTACTGAAGTTGCTCGAGTGCTTAAACCGGGAGCTTCGTTTATTGTGACTTTTTCTGATCGATGGTATCCTGAAAAAGTGATCCGAATATGGGAAATGCTTAATCCGTTTGAGCGTATGGGATTGGTGCTGGATTATTTTGAATCAACCAAGTGCTTTGAATCACTGCATACTGAATCTTTAAGAGGATATTTCCGACCAATGGATGACGATTATATTAAAGTGCGTTCAGAATCCGATCCAATATTCGCTGTAAAGGGAAAAGTAAAAATCTGAAGAAAGGGTTAGGGGACGTAGTTTAAAAGTTTAATTTATCAAATTGTCACATCTGTATTTACAATTATAATAAACTGTATAAGAGGTGAGAAGCTTTCTCATGACAGTTGATAACGGGTCGTTTCCTATTTGCAATAAGAGGTGGAAATGAGTATCCATAATAGACCATGAGTATAATTTTAAATCATTTTATTCCACCAGTTTCCCCAAACGTTGTAGAACATGAGTTTCGGATATGTATAATAAAGCTTGCGTTTAAATAAGACTTTGTGTTACGATTCCTAAAAAAACACAAATTGATGAAACTACAATTAGGAATCTCGCAAGCTTATGGACACCAAAAAAG
>Ga0307989_1000200_pt1 | contig 42993 bp, 47 predicted proteins | sample EllFjometagen185_FD_203164 | JGI IMG/M metagenome (GOLD analysis project Ga0307989, IMG submission 203164) | Marine microbial communities from Ellis Fjord, Antarctic Ocean - #185 | ecosystem: Environmental > Aquatic > Marine > Unclassified | place: Southern Ocean | collected 2014-10-08 | reverse complement strand
CAAAGAGGTTATTGTGAACATCATGATCAATGCATGTGAAGCGATGAACAAGGGCGGCTTAATTATTATACAGGAAGAAGAAATATATGTTGATTCATTGAAAAATTTAGCTGTTATTAAAATAACGGATAATGGGGAAGGGATACCTCAGCATTCTATAAATCATATATTTGATCCTTTTTTTACAACCAAAGAAGAAGGAACAGGCCTCGGATTAAATATTGCGTTTAATATCATTAATGGACATGATGGACAGCTGAATGTATCCAGTGAAAAAGGAAAAGGAACCTCTTTTCGCATTACTCTCCCCATAAAGGAAACATAAAATGAATAATATCTTAGTAATAGATGACGATGATCAACTACGGATTAGTTTTTGTAAGTTGCTAAAGGAAGAAAATTATTCTGTTACAGGTGCCGCTTCAGGAGAAGCAGGCCTTGAAATTGTCGAACAGAATACCTTGGATCTCGTTATTTTAGATATGCGTCTACCTGGGATGAACGGGATGGAAACCTTTAAGCACATAAGGAAATTGGATTCAAAACTCCCAGTCATCATAGTGACGGCTTATGGGACTACTGAGATTGCCATTGAAGCCACTAAAATGGGAGCATACGATTATGTACTAAAGCCATTTAATATTCCGGAAATGTTCATTTTAATCAAACAGGCAATTGAGGCTGGGTATTTTATGAAATCTCCGGTAGAGATGGATGCTTCTCCCGACAAGCAATCTGGAGATGCGATCATTGGCCAATGCCAGCTCATGCAAAATGTATATAAAGAAATAGGCCGGGTATCCCAAACCGATGCAACGGTTTTGATACGAGGAGAATCAGGGACTGGAAAAGAGCTGGTTGCCAGAGCAGTTTATCAGCATGGTCTCCGTTCTGAAAAGCCTTTTTTAATTATTAATTGTGTTGCCATTCCTGAGAATCTTCTTGAAAGTGAGTTGTTTGGGTATGAAAAAGGGGCATTCACCGGGGCTTCGCAAAGGCATATCGGAAAAATAGAAAAAGCCGATGGGGGAACTGTTTTTCTGGACGAAATTGGAGATATGCCATTAAATATACAGGCCAAGATTTTAAGGTTGTTGCAAGAAAAAAATATAGAACGGTTGGGAGGAGAGGAAACGATTTCGGTAAATGTTCGGATTATTGCTGCAACAAATAAAAATTTGGAACATGCAATTGAGGAAGGAAAATTCAGGGAAGATTTATATTACCGTTTGAAAGTAGTTTCCATAAAACTTCCCCCATTAAGGAACCGGATAGAAGACTTCAAAAGTTTGATCTCATATTTTATGCATAAATTTTCCCATGAATTAAAGCAAGATAATCCAGGGATTCAAAAGGAGGCTTTAACTCTTTTAAGCTGTTATGACTGGCCTGGAAACGTAAGGGAACTGTCAAACCTGGTTCAGAAGACTCTTATCTTTAACAGGGGTGCTCCAATTTCTACAGCAGACATAGAACAGATCATTAATAAAAAAGAAAAAATTGTCGGGACCGATGAGATTAAAATAGACACTATTCGAACATGGGTCCGACAATTGTTGACCAAGGAATTCAGAAGTTGCAGTTTTGACGACTGCATTGATATGGTTTCGAGTCTTGTTGTTGAAGAAGCACTGAAAATAACCAACGGCAACCGTTCTCAAGCGGCAAAATTGCTGAATATTTCCAGGCCAACACTGCACGCTAAAATTGATAAATATAAAATTATGCTTAAAACAGAAATTTTAGATTAACAATATAATTGCTTCGGTGTTTTATATAATCAGGACATTATTGATAAATGGAAGAAAAAAAAGTAAAGATAACAAAAAAGACCTGCCACTGTGCTGATTGCAATGCCGTCTGTAAGAATGATGAACTGTTTATTATAGACAATCGCCAGGTTTGTGGTGTATGCCTTTTCGGGGATGTTCCTCCAATCATGATTTATCCCATCGGTATTGTTAACAATGGCCTTGAAAGAGAAAATAAACAGTTTAGAAAGGAGAGAATAGACAGTATTTCGCAAATTGAGTTATTACCCTCCCAGAAGAAATTCATGTCCGGACTTGAAGAAGAACCCGAGATTACTATAGTTTACTACCTTCATAAGTCCTATTCGGTTAAGACACTTTTTAATCGGGGACTTGATGGCAAACGGGTTGGGGTGTTTGCTTCCCGAACGCCGGATAGGCTTTCTAAGATCGCTATCCAGGATGTTTACCTCTTGGATATCAAAGATACCACATTGATCGTAAAAGGATTGGATGCCATCAATGGGACACCCGTGCTAGATATCAAGTTAAAAATTTAACGAAAGCAATCGCCACAGGCATTTAGTATTTAAAAGCGCTATTATAAAAATAGTTAGTTGAGGTAAGCGTATTTTTAATAATCTATTAGGAGCGAAAGTATGAATACCTATAAAGTCGGGCTGGTGCTGGGGAGCGGGTCATCGAGAGGATGGGCACACATCGGGGCAATCGAGGCCTTGCAGGATGCAGGTATTCCTATCCATTTTATCGCTGGATCCAGTGTTGGTGCTTTTGTTGGAGCGGTTTTTGCCAGTGGGGGCCTGGAGCAGTTGAAAAAATATGTTATTGAAATGGACGGGGAGAGTATGTTTTCTTTTTCAGACCTAACCCTAATTCGACCAGGCCTTTTAGATGGAGATAAAAAACTTAGGGAACTTTTTTGCATGCATAGCGATAAAAAAACTTTTAATGAGTTGGAGATTCCATTAAAAGTTGTTGCTGCGGACATGCACTCCGGCGATCAGGTAGTTTTAGATTCTGGAGACTTGCTTAAAGCTCTTCGTGCTTCTATGTCTTACCCGGGCCTCTTTGCACCGGTATACCGCAAGAGTCGATGGTTAATAGATGGCGGAGTGGTAGATCCGGTTCCCGTTGGAGTAGCGCGGGCAATGGGTGCGGACATCGTTATCGCTATTAATCTGGACTCTAAATTAGTATCACGTAAACGTCACCAAAAAATAAAGGCAGTTCCTGAAATAAAACCCCTTCAAATTCATAACGAATTTTTAAAAACTCTTGTGGCTCGTTATGGAGTTGCAGAAAAAATAATTCGGAAACGATTTGAAAGACCCTTAAAAAAAACGATGACGCCCAACACCCGGCAGGTTATAAACGCTGCAATACAGCTTATGCAAGAACGAATCACACGGGTCAATTTCGCTGTTAACCCACCGGATATTTTGATTACCCCCCGTCTAGGGGATCTTAAAATGCTTGATTATGATCAAGTTGCGCATGCTATTGAAGAAGGGTATATAGCTACCCAGAATAAAATCAACGACATCAAGATGCTTATAGAAACACATGAAACATAAACTTTATGATTTTTTACACAAATCAATATCTCTTTTCTAATGCTGTCAGAATTTTTTAGCCCTTCAAGATTCTTAGCAAATTGTGTTTCCCAAATTTTTCCACGTGGCATATATTTTGCTATTTTAACCTCTCAAGATATGTTTTCACTGCAGCGGGATGATAAATTTATGAAAAGGAGAAAATAAAGATGAAAAAAATCAGCATCATCATATGTAATCGATATCAGACTTGTGCAGGGGGGAAATGTCTTCGAGCCATGCGCGACCGTGAAGGGGCGTTTGCCCTATATAAAAACGAGGAGATTGAACTGGTAGGATATACCACTTGTGGTGGTTGTCCAGGTGGGAATATAGAGTACGCTCCAATAGAAATGAAAAAAAATGGTGCGGAGATTGTTCATTTGGCGACAGGTTTAGTCGTTGGTTATCCACCATGCCCCCGTTTAAGTTTTTTTAGAACATTCATCCCTGGTAAATACAATCTGGACGTGGTTATCGGCACACATCCAATTCCTCAAAATTATTTTGTAACTCATCAAAATTTTGGCACCTGGCAGTCTGAAGCATGGCAAGAACGAATTCAGCACGTTTTAACCGATGAAAAAACTCGATTGGCATATGATTAGGAGTTACTCCGTTGCAATCAGTGGCAAAGAAGATCATACGGATATTAAATATATTTGGACGTGAAAATAGGCTCAGTATTTGACAATAATATAAGGATATCAATGAAAATACAATTTAGAATCGAAGGGATAGCAGCCCTTTATAAACTTATGAATAAAAAGAAAAAATTGGATTTTAGTTTTCAGGGCAATACTTTGACAGATCTGGTGAACGGTTTGACAAGCAAATTCGGCCCTTCAGTTGAAACGATTCTTTTAGACAAAACCAATGAAATTGATATGGATTATCGGGTGATAGTGAATATGAGCAAACGTCTTTCCTATGGCCAGCGGATGGGGGAAGTTTTGAATGAAGGAGACATGGTACACATAATGACGGTAGGATGAGGGTAAATATCAATGTGCAGCCAGTTTGACTGCTATCTATAAAAGCCTCCTTTGAGCCTAATAAGAAAGATAAAAAGAAACAATTTATAGGAGATTAACATGCGTGTCAGTTCATTATATAAATATAAGCAGCCCGTAATTTCAATGGAATTTTTCCCACCGCGGAACCAGGTGGCATCAGAAAAGTTTAGCGGATTGATAGATACTCTTTCATCCCTTGGTCCGGATTATTTATCCATTACTTTCGGGGCTGGCGGTTCCACAAAAGATGGCTCCTACCAGACAGTTAAAGAATTGATGGTTAAAAAGAATCTGCCAACTGTTGCATATATCGCAGGGTATGGGCTTGGTCTGGATGCCATCAGAGAGGTGCTGGATCAATACAGGGACCTGGGGGTGGAAACCATTTTTGTAATAAGGGGCGATAAACCAAAAACTGATGATATGATTCCTCAGCCAGGCAGTTTCTCATATGCATCCGAGCTCATTTCATTTATCAAATCCCATTATGATTTCACATTGGGGTGTGCGGGATATCCCGAAGGTCATATTGAGGCAAAAAGTATAGATACTGATATTCAATACTTGAAACAAAAAATCAAGAATGGTGCTGAATATGTGGTTGCACAATATTTCTATGATAATGATTATTTTTTCAATTATGTGAAAAAATGTAAAGATCAAGGGATTAATGTTCCTATTATTCCAGGAATCATGCCGATTTATAGCGTCAAAATGACACGAATGCTTTCCAAAATTTGTGGATCAAGTCTTACCGAGGAGCTGGATAAAAAATTAGCAGCATTAGACCCTGAAGACAATGATGGGGTTATAAAGTTTGGGATAGAACTGGCCACAGAACAGTGCCGTGGCCTTTTAAAAACGGGTGTTCAAGGGTTGCATTTTTATACAATGGATCGCAGCAGATCTGCTGTTGAAATTATCAATCAATTAAGAAAGGAACACCTTTTGTAACAGTTTGTAACAGTGGGAAAATTTGTAAACTTCCCGTATGGTGATGACTGGTTGGTCTTCAACGTGCCTTTTTTTTATCATTAACAAAACTATCAATCCCACCACTTTCCAATAATCCAGCTAAAACTAAAGTAAGTGTTCTTTCGTTTTGTTTTTATATCTATCAGTTCGATACTGTCAGCTAATTTTACACATTGGAAACAAATGTAACAGTAAAAGAGAAAAAACCACTCGCACTGGTGCAAGAAAAACGTCAACCAGTGAGGATAAGAAATTAATTTGAGGGCAAAAATTGATATTTTTTTAATATTAAAAAGGTTTTTTATCAGGCGGTTCAATTATTATTCAATGGCATATGTACCATTTGGGAGTATCCCTTTTTGTGCCTTGGCATACGGTTTGCAAAATAACGTACTAGGCTGTGAATGCTCAAATAACCCAATACCAGATGAAGGGGTTGAAAGTATGAACAGGAAAAATGGTCAAGACTGTAAAAAGAGAAAAAATAAGACTCAAAACCCTGAAAATGGCAAATGCAGATATAATGGAGACCAGGGGCAAAAGTCCTTTCCTGAATTCAAAACCATTTTTACTAATAGTTGAACATATTAAAAGGATTAAACTATATGGAACTTACACAGATTCTCCCTCTTGAAAGGTGGAGCGAAATAGAACAAGGTCTGTTTGAAAAGTATAACCTTCAAGGCTCTGTTTTTAATACGGAAGGTATCAGAATTACTAAAAGCAAGGACTGGTCAAACCGACTCTGTCCGGTTATAAAATCTATTGAAAAAGGCCAGAGTTTCATTTGTGCCGTGGCCCATATGAATATGGCAAACCAGGCTATGCAATCTAAAAAATATGTTATTGATGATTGTGATGCCGGATTGCTCAAATTGGTCGTTCCGATTTTTTTTAAAAATGAGTATCTCGGTGTTATCGGTGGGTGCGGACTTTTGATGGATGGCGGTGAGGTAGACAGTTTTGCCATTCATAAAATTGTCGATATTGATGAGGCAAAAGTCAACACACTTAGTTTAAATATACCAACCATTTCCTATAAAAAAGCGTGTTCCATCTGTCATTATCTTGAAGAGCAATTGAACAGCGCTCTGAAGATTTATGAAACACCCTTGGGAGTAGAATAGGGTGGTGATTTATGGTAACGGGCAAATTTTCATGCCTTGAAAGAGGTTGCAGTTTAGTAAATATGAGCAGGCTAACTCATGTTTAAACCAAAGGCCTTATACAATTAAAAAGGAATAGAATATGGATTTTCAAAAAAAACTAGCTTCAGATAAATTTGTTGTATTGGCTGAGATGAATATTCCTAAGGGCGTTGATGTATCTGATCTTACGATCAATACAAGACTTCTTAAATCGCGGATAGACGCGGTTATCCTTCCTGACATGGACAATGGTATCATGCACATGAGCAGTATCGGAAGTGGTGTAGTCATGTTGCGCCAGGGATTTGAACCGATTATTCATCTGTGTGGCCGCGACCGCAATAGAATGGCACTTCAAGGGGATCTGCTTTCGGCACATATTTTAGGTATTCGTAACCTCTTGATTGTTCAAGGTGAGGATATGACAAATGGTGACCATCAGGAGGCAAAGCCAGTTGATGATCTTGACGGTCCTGGCCTTATCAGTATGGTCGATACACTAAACAACGGCAGGGATTTGTCTGGTTTTGAATTAATTGGGAAACCTGAATTTTTTGCCGGGGTTTCAATACCTCCCATTGTTGATGATGCCCATTTAGATAGGGAGGTTGAGAAGGCAAAAGAAAAAATCGATCTGGGTGCGCAATTTATAATGACACAACCTGTTTTTGATTTGGATTACTATTCTCGAATTTTAAATAAATTAAACACCCTTAACATACCAGTCTTATCTAGTATTTTGTTGTTAAAGAATGTTGGGATGGCTAGATATATATCCATTAATGACCCAAACTTGAGGCTGTCTGAAAATATTATAACCCGTATACGAAAAGCCAAAGACCGAGAGGGTGAATCAATTTGTATAGCTGGTGAAATGATAAGCAGGCTTAAAAAAGAATCCGATGGGATCAAAATTTCTGCTTTAGGGTGGGAAAACCGCTTGCCAGCGATTTTAGACAGTGCAGAGCTTTAAGGTAAATAAGAATTATTATTCCCCTGTTTTGCATATATTAACACAGGGGAATGGATATCATTAATATAATAGGTTACTCATGCAAAAGCATAAAAAAATTCAATATAATCAAATTAATGGGAATAACGTTCTTGTCATTGGCGGTGGGGTAGGTGGTATCCGTGCGGCTCTCGATTTAGCAGAATCCTGTCGCAATGTTATATTGATAGACAAATCGTATTCGATTGGCGGTCTCGTGACGCAGTTAGATCGTACATTTCCCACTAATAATTGTGACCTGTGCGCGGTGTCGCCTCATTTATCAGAAAGTGGTCGACAACATTATATGAATTTAATGCCAATGACCCGGTTGGAAAGTTTGACGGGCGAGGCTGGAAATTTTACTGCAAATTTGGTTACCCAGCCACGGTATATTGATATCGATAAATGTACTGCATGTGGAGAATGTGCTAAAAAATATCCGGAGTGGGTTAGGTTCTCACCCGGTCTTGATCCCGGGGCACCCACATGTATGCGTTATCCTCAGGCTACACCATATGCGTTTTCCATAGATATGGAGAAGGTTAAGGATATTAAGAAATTACAAGGCATCTGTAAAGCAAATGCCATTTTGCCAGAAGACAAACCAGTGAAGACTAAGCTTGCTGTTGCTTCCGTCGTATTAAGTGTAGGTGCAGACGTTTTTGATCCAAATGGACTGGACAATTTTGGTGCAGGCCGGTTTAAAAATGTTGTAACTGGGCTGCAATATGAACGAATTATGTCTGCATCCGGTCCTTTCCAGGGTGAACTATTAAGGATGTCGGACAAGAAACGTCCGAAAAAGGTGGCTTGGATCCAGTGCGTTGGGTCAAGGGGAATTAATACCAAACGAGATGTCCCATATTGTTCAAGTGTCTGCTGCATGTCTGCTTTAAAAGAGGCTGTGGTGACAAAAGAACGATTTGCCGAGAATATTGAAACCACGATTTTTTATATAGATATGCGTACTTTTGGTAAAGGGTATGAGCAATATCTCAATCGGGCAAAAATAGAATACGGAGTCAGGCTGATCCGTGGCCGTCCCCATTCCATTATCGAAGATCCTTTCACAAAGAATCTTTCCATAACCTATGCCACGGAAGATGACACCCAATGCCAAACACAAAATTTTGACATGGTGGTTCTTTCAACCGGTTTTAGAATTTCCAAAGAAACCACAGACCTTGCAGGACGACTTGGTATTGAACTAAACGCCCATCAATTTGTCCAAACTGACACGTTTTATTCAGTGATGACATCAAAGCCGGGCATATATGTTTGCGGTACAGTTGAAAGTCCTAAAGATATTCCGGAAACAATGGTTCAGGCCAGTGCTGCAGCCTGCATGGCAGCAGCAAATCTCCAAACAGGTCTTCCCGATTCGTTCATTGATGAAAAATTTATTCCTGAACGAAATGTCGATAAAGAACCTGTCAATATAGGGGTTTTTGTATGTGATTGCGGTGTTGAAATTGGTGGAGTTATTGATGTTAAGCAGATTGTTGTATATGCAAACAGCAATCCTGATGTCTCAGTTGCCCAGGCAGTTGGGTATGGCTGTAGCAGTGACGTCATGGTCCGTATTGAAAAAACAATCAGAAACAAAAATATAAACCGGGTCGTTATTGCGGGATGTTCGCCACGAACACATGAAACCAAATTCCAAGATCTTTTGCGCCGTGCCGGTTTAAACAAGTATTTACTTGAAATGGTAAATATAAGGGATCAGAATACCTGGGTACATAAGAATTCGCCGAAAAAAGCATTGGAAAAGGCATTAAATCTCGTCCAGATGGGAATCAGCAGTGTGCGCCATAGCAGGCCGTTATCGGACAATACTCTTCTGATGAGCCGCAACGCATTGATTGTCGGCGGTGGCGTGACCGGAATGATTGCCGCACTTGCTCTGGCGGATAAAGGTACTAAGGTATATCTTATTGAAAGGTCTCCTGCTCTTGGAGGGATGGCCAGGTCCATCAGAAAAACCATTGAAGGCAGTGATGTCCAGTCCTTTATAAAAGAATTAACCCAAAAAACATTGTCCCATGAAAACATACAGGTACTGACCCGCTCAATTATTGTTGATCATACAGGCATGCCCGGCCGTTTTACTACTGGTATTCAAACCGGTCCGAGTATGGCTTATCTTAAAATTAAGCATGCAGTCATTATTCTTGCAACAGGGGCTTTGCCCAATCATCCGGATAAATATCTTCTCGGCAGGCATGAAGATGTGATGACCCAGATTGAACTGGACAACACCATTGAAGATGATATTCAAAAAGTAAAAAATTGGAACCAGATAGTCATGATTCAATGTGTAGGATCACGTGAATCTGAAAATCCGAATTGTTCACGGGTATGCTGTCAGGCTGCCATTAAAAATGCTCTGAGAATAAAAAAAATAAATCCTGAAGCCAATATCTATATACTTTATCGAGATATCCGAACCTATGGATTCCTGGAGGATTATTATAGAGAGGCACGAAATCTTGGTATAAAATTTATCTGTTACACATCAGCCAATAAACCGGAAGTTTTTGTTGAGTCCGGTGAATTATCAGTTTCTTGTCATGATATGATTCTTGGATGTAAAATTCATATTGCTGCTGACTGTGTCGCATTAAGTACAGGATTCATAGCGGATGATGAAACAACAGAAGACTTGTCCATGATGTTTCATGTCCCTCGATCCAGTGATAATTATTTTTTGGAAGAGCATATTAAGCTTAGCCCGGTTGATATGCCGGTACGGGGAGTTTATGTTGCAGGGACTGCCCACTCACCCAAAACCATTCGTGAGTGTGTAACCCAGGCCCAGGCCGCTGCGGGAAAAGCCTTAACCCTTCTTGCAAAAAAAGAAATTAACCTGGGCGCTGCAGTTGCAATGGTGGACAGTAGTAAATGTGCTTCCTGCCTTGTTTGTGTACGTACTTGTCCCTTTAATATTCCATTTATAAATGCAGATGGCTATTCACAGATTGATCCGGCAAAATGTCATGGGTGCGGTACATGTGCTGCGGATTGTCCTGCAAATGCAATTCAGCTTATGTCCTTTGAGGATGATCAGATTATGGCAAAAATAGGCGGGTTGTTTGAAAGGTATAATTAATGAAAATTTTTGAACCGGAAATCATAGCATTTTGTTGTCATTATTGTGCGTATACAGCTGCGGATATGGCTGGGAGCAAAAGAATTTTTTATCCTCCCAATATAAAGATTATTCGTGTGCCCTGTACCGGCAAGGTGGCTGCTATCCATATACTTAAAGCCCTTGAAAAAGGTGCAGACGGTGTCTATGTGGCTGGCTGCCTTGATGGCGACTGTCATTTTAAAAATGGTAATACCCGGGCAAGACAGAGGATAAAATACTTGCAAGATTATTTAATGGATATTGGATGGGAGACAGAACGTCTTGCCATGATAAATATGTCAGCCGGTATGGGAGAGTACTTTGCAAAAACTGCTCTGGAATTTACAGATACTATAAGACGATTGGGTCCAAACCCAGTTAAGAAGATTATTGAAAAACAAACAGCAATTTAACTTAAAAATATTCGGAGATTAATAAAATGATTACTGCTGAACAAAAGCCGATAAGAGAAATTATCAACTACGTTTCGCCTTATAACCGAATCCTTTTGGTTGGCTGCAATGAGTGCGTCACGGTGTGTGCTGCTGGTGGTCAAAAAGAGGTTGGTATACTTGCTTCGGTTCTTAAATTGAATTTTTTAAAACAAGGCAAAATTCTTGAAATTAATGAAATCACTCTGCAACGGCAATGCGACCCTGAGTTTATTGAACAACTCAGTCCCCATCTCGACAGGGCAGATGCCATACTCTCACTAGCCTGTGGCTGTGGTGTCCAGACCATTGCATCCCGTTACAAAGATAAAATCGTCTTCCCAGCTGTAAACACCAAATTTATGGGAGCTTCAGAGAGTCAGGGGATATGGGCAGAAAGATGTCAGGGATGCGGTGACTGCATGTTGGGGATTACGGGTGGTATTTGCCCTGTAGCAAGATGTTCAAAGCATTTGCTCAACGGCCCATGCGGCGGGACTTCCAACGGGAAATGTGAGATTGATTCAGATGTGGACTGCGCATGGACATTGATCTGGGACCGTTTAAAAGCATTGGGGATGGAAGATCGGTATGAAGAAATTATAGAGGCCAAAGATTGGCGTCCTGCTGGAGGTGGAGGGCCAAGAAAAATAATCAGAAAGGATTTGGTATTATGAAAACTCAAAGCAGACTGGAGAAAATATTGTCATCCGGTGCCATTGCCGTAACATCTGAATGCGGGCCACCAAGAGGGGCGCTTCCTGAAAAGGTAAAAGAAAAAGCGGAACTGCTTCGACATCATGTAGATGCCATAAATGTCACGGATAATCAAACAGCAATGGTCAGGATGTCTAGTTTTGCTGCAGCCGTTATTATCAAACAGATAGGGCTTGATCCTGTATTGCAAATGGTGACCCGTGATCGTAACCGTATCGCTATGCAAAGTGATGTCATTGGAGCGTATTCCCACGGTATCAATACGATGCTTTGTTTATCAGGCGATCATCCCAAATTCGGTGACCATCCCATGGCTAAAGGTGTGTTCGATCTGGATTCTGTTCAGCTCATCCAGACGATAAAAAAAATGCGGAATGAGGGTAAACTTCAAGGTGATTCTGATATCGAAGCACCGCCTAAAATGTTCATAGGTGCTGCGGCAAACCCGTTTGCAGATCCCTTTGAATTGCGGGTAATGCGTTTGGCCAAAAAGATTAAGGCTGGCGCAGATTTTATTCAGACCCAATGCATATTCAATCTGGATAAATTTGAAAAATGGATGGCAGGTGTAACTGACAGAGGACTTGACAAAAAGGTTCATATCCTTGCTGGGATTACACCCATGAAATCAGCGGGTATGGCCAGATATATGAAAAATAAAGTTCCCGGGATGGATGTGCCTGAAAATATTATCAAACGTCTTGAAAGCGTAAAAAAGGAAAAACAGGCACAAGAGGGCATTAACATTGCTGTAGAATCCATAAATAGGCTAAAGCAGGTTCCTGGGATTCATGGCTTTCATATTATGGCAATAGAGTGGGAAAAGAAGGTTCCCGAAATTGTTGAAAAGGCCGGGTTATATCCAAGGCCTGAAATTTAAACCCAGACAGCATTGAATTTTAAAAAAATGAATTCTCTAAAAAGAACAAATATTGTTCCAAATGTAAATTTAAAAAAGGAGAATAGAATATGAGCAAGCAGCAATTGGTCCTCGTTGTAGACGACGACCCGGATTTAGTTGAAGCCGTTTCAATGAAATTGGAATCCAAAAATTACTTGGTTAATAAGGCTTATGACGGAGAAGAAGCAATGGCAAAAATCAAAGAGGAAAAACCCGCCTTGGTTATTCTTGATGTCATGATGCCCCGGAAGAACGGATGGGTGGTATGTAATGAGATCAAAAAGGACAAAACTCTTGATGATATCGTGGTTATCCTTTTGACTGCCGTAAGTGATGCTGTGAAATCAACCAACTATTCACATCATGATGGGAAAACGACCCTTGCAGATGACTTTATACCCAAACCCATTGACCTTGATAAATTAATGGAGGTTGTGGGTGATTATTGTCACCCTTAAACCTATATAGTAACGTGATTAGATTTTTGTTATGGGCGGAAAAGAAATCTTTTCCGCCATAGTCCAATATCCTTTCACGTATTTATATGGTTTTGTCTCAGGGTAGTGCCCTAAAAGCAAAACACAATTTATTAAAGGTGTTTAAAAAACCATGATTTTACCTCAAAACTCAAAACAAGACAATGGATTGTCTTGGCAAACAAAAGTTTTTGACTCACTTTCATATCCCAGTGTGATACTCTCGTCTGATAAAACTGTGGTCCATGCCAATAAAAAGTTTTTTGAAAAGTTCGACCTCTCTTTAAAAGATATTCAAAATAAGAAATGCTACAGTCTTTTCCTATATCGAGACACCCCTTGTAATTCAGATGAATGCCCCATCGTCAGAGTAGTACAAAGAAAAAGGAGTTACAATTTCGTTATTAAACACCCGCACCAATGGGAAGATCGGGTGTTTTCTCCAATTTTGAATGACAACGGATCGGTTGATTATATCATAGGTAGCATACGCGATATTTCAAAAATTAGAAGCCTTGAAAGACAGTTGATAGGAGTTAAGGAATTTATAAGCCAGGTGATACACAGCTCTGCAAGTGCAATTGTTGCAACCGATCGGGAAGGCAACATCGAATTGATGAACGATGTTGCAAAAGAATTGTTTCAAATGAATGACAGCAAAAATAAAATCAAGCATGCAAAACAATTATATTCACCGGGAAAATTAGAGGAAATAATGACGCTGCTTCGAGGTGAACAAATCAGCGAAAAAGGTAAGTTGATCATTCCTCGAATAGATATTGTTAACTCGAAAAAAGAAAAAGTCCCCGTTGAAATGTCAGCTGCAATTATCTATGATGAAAATGGCCGTGAGTCAGGCACGATGGCGATCTATAACATCCTAAAAGAGAAAATTGAAGTTGAGAGAAAGCTGAAAGATGCCCAGGCTAAACTGACCCAATCTGAAAAAATGGCCTCCATGGGTAAGCTTGCAGCGGGTGTAGCCCATGAAATCAACAACCCTTTGACAGGCATTCTTTTTTATGCCAGCCTCCTTCTGGAAAAGGCTGACTTAGACGATTCAGTTAAAGAAGATATCGGTAATATCGTTGAGGATGCCAACCGGTGCAAAGATATTGTCAAAAACCTTTTGGTGTATAGCCGTAAGACAGATTCACATAAAAATATCATCAATATAAATTCGATTGTAGATCAAAGTCTCAAACTGACTAGAGATCAAAAAAAATTTAGAAACATAGTAATTAAAAAAGACTTATCAAATGAGATGATGCCGATTGATGCCGATACCAATAAGCTCAACCAGGTTATTATCAACCTGGTGCTCAATGCACTATATGCCATGGAAGGCGAAGGCATACTGACTTTTCGCACATACAAAGACACTTTTAAAAAAAAAGTCTTTCTTGAAGTTATTGATACAGGCCCTGGTATAGAGCATAAAAATTTATCAAAAATATTTGATCCTTTTTTTACAACAAAGGAAGTCGGTAAAAGTACAGGCCTGGGGTTGAGTATCGTTTATGGAATTATGGAAGAACATGGTGGAAGTATTTCCATAAAAAAAACCAGTTCAAAGGGGACAACCTTTATATTGGAATTTCCCCTTTGCTCACCTTCCCAATTTAAGGGAATTTTATGCAACCATTTAAGCAATAATGAATACAAATGAAAAAATTTATAAATAGTAAATCCAGTGTGGCTAATATCGAAACTATAAAAGAGACTGTTGAAGAATTTAGTTTCCAACCCAGAATTCTTGTGGTGGATGATGAAGAAAGAGTCCGGCAAGTATGCCAACGTTTTTTTCATGAAGAAGGGTGTGTGGTAAAACTTAGCGAAAATGGTATCAACTGTCTGAAAATGATTGCAGAATCTCATTTTGATATTATTCTGTTGGATATTATGATGCCGGGTATATCGGGGTTTGATGTATTAAAAAAAGTAAAATCTTTTCACCCTGATACAGTTGTAATTATCATCACGGGTTATGCAACACTGGAACATTCAATTGAAGCTATGAAAAATGGGGCTTTTGATTTTTTGTCCAAACCCTTTTCGCCCCAGGATTTGAGAATAGTAACCAGCAAGGCTATTAAATTTATTCAAACACTTCAGGATATCGCAACTGAGAAATCTCGGATGAGAGTAATGATTAACAGCCTGTACAATGGTGTTTTAACCACAGACAATCAAAAAAGAGTGGCCCTTGCCAACCCTGCATTTCTGAAATTAATGGGTTGCCGAAAAAATAGACGTATCGGCCAACCGGTTTCAGAATTGATCAAGAACAACAAATTGTTGGACATGATTGATGAGGCAATTAGGCAGCCAAAAGACAAATTTGTTCAGATAACAGATGAGATTACTATTTCAGACCCTAAAGAAAACAAAGATACCGTTTTAGGTGTCAGATGTGTTCCATTTCGAGATCGAGTGGGTAGGAATTTAGGTACGGTTACATTACTTCAGGATATAACGGCATTAAAAAAAATCGATCAGTTAAAGTCAGATTTTGTTTCAATGGTTGCCCATGAACTAAAAAGCCCTCTAAATTCCATATTGGCTCAATTAAATGTTGTCTTAGATGGCCTGGCGGGAGATTTAACAGATAAACAAAAAGATATCTTATCAAGAATTTATAAGAAAACCCAATCTCTTGCAATGCTTTCTACTGATTTATTAGACTTATCAAAAATAGAATCAGGTCTGATAAACCAGGAGCAAGAAGAATTTGATTTAAAAAAAATAATGATGGATCAAGTTGATTTTTATCGCGAAAAAGCAGTGTTGAAATCCATCAAGATTAAGACTGATGCTTCCGATAAAAACATTCAACTACTTGGTAATAAAACACATATTGAGGAAGTCTTTTCCAATCTCATTTCTAATGCCATCCGCTACACACCAGATGGCGGCATCATAAATGTCAGCATAGAAACTAAAAATGATTGTACGGTTATTCAGGTGTCCGATACTGGATTTGGAATACCTCAAAAGGAAGTCGCTAAAATTTTTAATAAATTTTATCGAATAAAAAATGAAAAAACTCGATATATCAACGGTACGGGTTTAGGGCTTTCAATTGTGAAAAATATTGTTGAAGCACATCATGGATCAATCAAAGTTGACAGTAAAATCAATGAAGGTACTACTTTTAAGATATACCTTCCTGGATCACAATATAAATTTTAGTCTAAGATAATTAAAAATTTCATCGTGTTTCCCAAGGATAGTTATCGTTTTATATTTGGCCTTCTAATTTTCCTAACTGATCAGTTAGAAGACCTTTAAATCTATCTAACGTAATCGGGTATGCCTGCATGGGAATTCCCATCCAGTCACAATATTCAAGAAACGCTTCGGGATTTTTTTCCATGTAATCGTTCATATACCCGATACCATCAAGAACGATTGCGCCACCCGTGTGTCTTGGAAAATTTTCATTGGCTATTCCTTTGTCCCATCCCTTGAAAACCTGTGTCCGGTACTTAACCCACCCCGGTGTCATAAACCAGACAGGCTCTCCTCCTGCCATCTCTTTTGCTACCTTCTTCATCTCTTCATCACTGACCAGCATCCCCATACAATGGGTTGCCTCTATTCGTGCAACATTGAGGCCCTGTTCTTCACTGATGGTCTGCATTAGCCGTGTTGGATTGTCTGGATTTACATAGCAAAATTTCCCGCCATACACGACAATCACGTTCTTAGCTTTTGTCTTAGCTTTTTCAATAAATTTAATCAATTGGCTTTCAAGCTCAAGAATATCCTGGTGAAGTCCTGGGGTTGTATAAAATAAATGATCCGTATCAAGAAATCCTTCCTCTTTGAGGTGATTAATTTCAAGACTCATGGTTCCACATGCAACGATTGCTGTATTTTTGAAAGATAAATGTTCCATTAGAATATCCTTAGTCAATTTTAGAATAAATTTTTCTCAGATCACAATGAACTAATCTGAATCATTGCAGGCCTCCATCAAAAGACCTGCTTAAAATTGTTCTCAATTCTCTCTACAATTCAATTTCAAGAAAGAATTACAAGAATTGTGCCATGTAAAAACAGCCTGTGAAAGTAGTATCCCGCTGTTACTGTTAAAAGATATGGCGTAAAGAATAGAAAGATATGTGAATGATTTTTTTACACCATGTAAAAATACCTGACAGTATTTGGTTATTGTTACCGGGGTGTGGCGGAATATTTTGGGGTGAATTTAGGAAAAAGAGGCTTTATTCCCCTCCAGTCTTCAAGTGGTGAAGATTATTTGAGACAATATACTGCTCTGTAGTTGCACTTTTGCAACTTTAAAAAATAGAGATGGATTTTAAAAATTATAACTACTTGAAATTATGATAATTTTTCATTGTTTTAATCTCAAAGTCTGTTTGGCATACATTATGCTCTTTGAATTTAAGTAAGGAAACGACTAAATTAAAAGGAGACATAAAAAATGGAAAAGGTTGCAGTTGTTGGATGTGGCTCATATATGGATCAAGGCTATGGCTGCCCTGGAGAATGGCGGTGTTTAAAAGCAGCGAGCCTTGGTGATGGAAAGTTTGAAAACCCTTCACAGGTTGTTGCGTTTGTAAAATGTGAGTGTCCCGGGCGAACCATTGTTCCCAGCATCAGCATGGCAATGAAATTGTCTGAAATCAAACCAGATAAAATATACTTAAGTTCTTGCCTGACAAATGCTGTACCAGGTTGTCCCTACACCGGTGTAGAAGAATTAGTAAATATATTAGAAGAGAAAACCGGTATTGAGGTTATTGCAGGAACTCATGATTATCACTAATAATAGAAAGGAAGGATCAATGACCCATGCAGTCATTAAACTTGGGAAAAAAAAGAAAAGTATTTTTTTAGATAAGGTTAAAGAATTATTGCCTGAAGGTGGTAATTTAAACGCGTGCTTAACATGTGGGGCATGCGCTTCAGGATGCCCTGCCACTGGACTTGGGGATATGGACCCCAGAAAATTCTTAAGGATGGCTGCTTTAGGTATGGATGAGGAAATTGCCAAATCTGACTGGCCCTGGATGTGTACCATGTGCCAACGTTGCGTTTATGTGTGTCCTATGCTGATCGATATTCCCCAATTAGTTTTTAATGCCAGAAAGCTTCGTCCCCGAGAAGATAGGCCTGCAGGAATTATTGGATCCTGTGACATGGCTCTGCGAAATGAAAGTATCAGTGCCATGGGAGCCACACCGGAAGATTTTAAATTTGTTGTCGAGGATGTATTGGAAGAATACCAGGAGACCCAACCTGAGTTTGCTGATATGCAGGCCCCCATTGACAAGGAAGGGGCTCAATTTTTCCTGAACCAGAACTCCAGAGAACCTGTGACGGAACCGGACGAAATGGTACCATTATGGAAAATCCTTCATCTTGCAGGTGTTGACTGGACCTATGGCAGTCGCGGATGGGGGGGTGAAAACTATTGCATGTTCCTGGCCGATGATGATGCGTGGAAAAAAACAACAGGAATAACTGTTGATCAAGCCAACAAGCTGGGCTGTAAGACGTTTCTCAATACCGAGTGAGGGCACGTCACCTTTTCAGTCCGGGCCGGAGTGAAAAAATATAATCTTGAGCATAATTTTGATATTAAAAATATATATGAGTACTATGCAAAATGGATTCGTGAGGGGAAATTAAAAGTCAATTCTGATTGGAATAAAGATCTGGGCATAAAATTCACAGTCCAGGACCCGTGTCAGATTGTTCGAAAAAGTTATGGAGATCCCATAGCAGAGGATTTGCGTTATGTTGTTAAATCTATTGTCGGTAAAGAGAATTTTATCGATATGCAACCCAATAGATCAAACAACTATTGTTGTGGCGGTGGTGGTGGATTTTTACAATCAGGGTTCAAAGAACAACGCCTTGAATATGGAAAAATAAAAGATGCACAGATTAAAGCCACAGGGGCTGATTACTGCATAGCAGGCTGTCACAATTGTCATGCCCAGATCCATGAGTTAAGTGAGCATTATGGGGGAAATTATCCTGTAGTACATTTGTGGACCTTGATCTGCCTGTCGTTGGGGATATTGGGGCCTAATGAAAGGGAGTATCTTGGGGATGATTTAAAGGATGTTAACGTTTTTCATCCGGAAACAGCCCTTTAACCTCCATGATAGGCTGGAGAACATTTATGTTCTCCAGCCATCCAAAAACATTTTCAATATTCATTTTCGATATAATATTTGCAAGTGCCCGATATAAAACGCCAACAACCAGTTTTGCACAATGTGAATGATCTTGGGGCAGCGTTTCTAAATATCCCTGAATAAAATTCTTAAAACAACACCTGATAAAAAGCAATGAGTCGCATTTATGCAATATTTAATGCATTTTTCAAATCGACATATTTCTTATTAACTATTTGAAATTATAATATAATTATTATTCACCACACTTCTTTTTTGTAGTGGTATGTTATTTGCTATACCATTATCAGAATTATAAAGAGGAACCAATATGCAACACGATAATATAGATTTTTTAAAGGATCATTCATTAAAATATATAGAAATGGCCTTGAGTACAGACCACATTGAAAAAGTTGCCCACCCTGATGGGTACGGGACCAGGACAGGAGACTGTAAAGATACAGTGGAAATTTTTTTAACTTCTAAAAAAAATATCCTTGAATCGGTTTCCTTTTGGGTTCAGGGTTGCATGAACACCGTCGCCTGTTGCAATGCACTTGCAAAGCTTTGTGAGGGGAAAAGCATTGAAGAAGCATGGTGTATTTCTCCTGAGCAGATCAACGATTTTTTAGAAACACTTCCATGGGGTCATTTCCATTGTGCGGAACTTGCTGTGGGCGCAATGTATCTGGCTCTGGCCGATCTGCAACAACATTGCTGACACTTCACCACAGCATATTTTAGACCGCGAATAATATGGTGTACAAACTGTTAAAAAAAGGAGATTACAATCTAAAATGACACATATTTTATTGGTCAGCCGGAAAAAAAATGTTTTTAAAGCACTTGAATCCGTATTCACTGAAAACAAAATGTCTTTTGAATGGACAGGCACAGCACAGGATGCTGTTGAACTGATTGCTGAAAAAAATATTGATCTTGTTATTACAGATGAAACCTTGCCTGACATGGCAGGCAGAAAACTTGTTGAAACCATTATTTTTAAAAACCCCATGATTGATTGTGTCGTCCTGAGTGCATTGACCCACGAAGAATTCCATGAAGCCTATGAAGGACTGGGTGTCCTGATGCAGTTCCCATTGGAACCTGATAAAACATCCGCGTTCAAGCTTCTGGATCATATGAACCGTATTGCCCTGATTTCAGGCCGAACATCTTAATAACAAGGAGTATAGCCAAATGATTATCAGTATTGCCAGCGGTAAAGGCGGGACTGGAAAAACAACAGTAGCCACAAATCTTGCCTTGTGCCTTTCAAATAAAGTACAACTTCTTGACTGTGATGTGGAAGAACCCAATGCCCATCTTTTTCTCAATCCGGTTTTTCAACAAAAAGAGCCGGTTTTTGCACCTGTGCCTCAGATTGACCTTGAAAAATGCACGTTCTGTAAAAAATGCATGGATATCTGCAGGTTTGGTGCCCTTGCAGTTTTAAAGAAAGATGTAATGATTTTTGAAAATCTCTGTCATTCCTGTGGCGGCTGTTTTGAAGTTTGTCCTGAAAATGCGGTGATTGAAAAAAAACGAACCCTGGGTATCATCGGGCATGGCTCTGTGAACGGCATGTCCTTTATCAATGGTCGTCTGGACGTAGGGCAGGTGATGGTTCCTCCCATCATCAAAAAAGTCAGGTCCTATACCAATCCTGATCTTATTACCATTATTGATGCCCCTCCCGGGACCTCGTGCCCTGTCATTGCCGCCATGAACAAGGCGGATATGATTCTTCTGGTCACAGAACCCACCCCGTTTGGTCTTCATGATTTAAAACTTGCCGTTGACACCGTAAAGATTCTTGATATCCCCTGCGGGATTGTCATTAACCGTGCCGGAATCGGCAATGATGAGGTCAATAAATATGCAGAAAAGGAGAACATCCCCATTTTGATGGAAATCCCTTTTGATAAAAAAATTGCACAGATCTATTCCAATGGCCAAATGATTGTGGACGAACTGCCTGAATACAGGGAGAAGTTTTTGGCCCTGTTCCAAAAAATAGCGCAACTGATTGAGAAGGGAGGACAAAAATAAATGAAAGAACTGATCATATTAAGCGGAAAAGGCGGCACGGGTAAAACAAGCATAACATCCGCATTTGCCTCCCTGGCAAAAGACATGGTGCTGTGTGATGCGGATGTGGATGCTGCTGACCTTCACCTGATTTTAAATCCTGATTTTAAACTGTCTTATGATTTTATAGGTGGTCATGAGGCTTTGATTAATCTTGAAAAATGCACCCAGTGCGGCCGCTGTATTGAGCTCTGCCGGTTTGATGCGGTCAAGGATTCATTTGAAATCGATCCCATTGCCTGCGAAGGATGCGGTGTGTGTGTCGATCTCTGCCCGGAAGCGGCCATTGATTTTCCTGAAACCCTTTGTGGACAGTGGTATATCTCAGATACACGATTGGGTCCCATGGTTCATGCAAGACTGGGCATTGCCCAGGAAAATTCGGGCAAACTGGTTTCTCTGATCCGGCAGGAGGCAAAAAAACTTGCCGCCAAAGAAAATCTTGATCTGATCCTCACTGACGGCCCTCCCGGTATCGGGTGTCCGGTTATTGCGTCCATTGGCCAGGCAAACGCGGTGTTAATCGTTGCAGAACCAACAGTTTCAGGATTTCATGACATGGAAAGAGTGGCAGAACTTGCCAGGCATTTTAATATCCCGGCCATGGTCTGTATTAATAAATATGACCTGAATCTTGAGCAGACCCAAAGAATCGAAATCCATGCTCAGAAAAATAATATTGTAATAGTGGGTAGAATTAGTTTTGACCCGGCATTTACAGAGGCAATGATCCAGGCAAAAACCATTTTTGAATACAACAAAGACTCACAGGCTGCCACTGAAACACGGCAGGTATGGGATGCCATTGTGTCCCTGCCGGCATTCAATGCGCCTGTGAACAATATACAACAACATTTATAGGAGTTAAAAAATTATGGAAAACGGAAGAATAGCAGTCCCTTCAAACGATCAGGGTGGACTTGACGGAACAAGAGCTGGACATTTTGGACATTGTGACGTGTTTACCCTGGTGGATGTGGAGGACGGTAAAATAAAAGACGTCTCCATTCTTCAGAACAAGGAGCATGTTCAGGGCGGTTGCATGGTGCCGGTCAATCTTTTATCGGAAAACAGGGTCACAGCACTGGTTGTCGGCGGTATCGGTATGCGGCCGCTCATGGGTTTCAGGCAGGTGGGCATTGATGTGTATCATGATGATCAGCGAGCTGAAATCGGTCCTGTAGTAAATGATCTGATCGCAGAAAAACTTGAACAAATTACCAATGACCAGGTCTGCGGCGGTGGCGGCGGCCAAGTGTAACCCGTTCCAAAGGAGACTTGCAAAATGAAGATAGCTGTTACATCCCAGGGAGACACACTGGATTCCCAGCTCGATCCAAGATTTGGAAGGGCCGCATATATTATCGTTGTGGATACGGAAACCCTTGAATTTGAAGCATTGGATAATGATAAAAATAAAAATGCCTTTAAGGGGGCCGGCATTCAGGCCGCAGCAATGGTCAGTGATAAGGAAGCCGAGGTGTTGCTGACAGGGTTTTGCGGGCCCAATGCCTTTAAAACCCTTGAAACGGCCGGATTAAAAGTGGCAAATGATCAAACCGGCCGGGTGATTGATGTTATCCAGAAATTCAAACAGGGCAATGTGATCTTTGCAGATGGTGCCAATAAAGACGGCCATTGGTAGAACAAATCCATTGACATAATGAGAACCCCGGCACAATCGTTAACAGCTCATTTTGGGCTGGGGTTAATTTTTTACAAAAGGAGAGATAAATGCCAATTTACGAATTTAAATGTGAGGACTGTGGGACATCCACTGAACTTCTCATTCTCGGGACAAGGGAGAAGCTTGCCTGCAATTCTTGCGGCAGTTTCAATCTGACAAAACAGATATCTGCTCCCTCATCCATGTCAGGGCCGGTCAAAAATAGCCTGCCGGGTTTAAACGATACAGCCTGTTGCGGATCATCCCCTGGAAAAGCAGAGGGTTGTGCCGGTCCGGGGAGCTGCTGCGGAAAGACATTTTAATTATGAATAACCTTGATGAATTTATTGATAACCTTCAATCTGAAATCTTTGATGATGCAAAGCGGGCTCTTGGAGAAAGAGGGTTCCAGAGATGGCGCAACCCAAAGTTTAACAAGAGAATGGAAAATCCTGACGGTTATGGCAAAGTTACAGGCGAATGCGGTGACACCATGGAAATTTTTTTAAAATTTGAAAACAACAGAGTCTCCACTGCCTCTTATTCTACCAATGGCTGTGCTTCAAGCACTGTCAGCGGTTCCTTTGCATCAGAGCTGACCCTGGGAAAAGACCCGGATGGGCTTGCAGATATCACAGCAGAAGACGTTTTAAATGCCATTGGCCGACTTCCTGAAGAAGATCAGCATTGTGCAAGTCTTGCGGCAAGAACTGTCCAGGAAGCTTTAATCCATTACATGTCACATCTTGTAAAAAAACCAAATAGGGAATAAATCAAAATGCAATTGACTAACCTTTGAATCTGTCAAACCAGGCCAGGCAGACAAAGAAGGCGATTATTGAAGAATGATATGCAGGACTGCCCAATCCGCTTGTGAATATATTGAAGATCAACTGGAAACAAAATTGAACAATTACAGCAATTTTGCCAAGTAAAGTGCTAAAATAAGGAACAAATAAAATGGCGGTATATCGATATGGTGAAAGCATCCCAAAAATAGGGAAAAACTCATATATCAGCGATTCTGCAAGGGTCATTGGCGATGTTACCATAAGCGATAATTGCTATATTGGCCATGGAGCCATTGTCAGGGGAGATTATGGCAAAATCATCATTGGAGCCGGAACCGCCATAGAAGAGAATGCCATCCTCCATATCAGGCCCGATGGTATTCTTGAACTGGAAGACCATGTTACTGTCGGGCACGGTGCCATTATCCACGGCAAAACCATAAAATCACATGCTGTCATAGGAATCGGTTCTGTTATCAGCTTTGATGTCGTCATCGGAATATGGACCATTGTAGCTGAAGGCTGTGTTGTTCCCCAAAAAACCATCATACCTAATGAAAAAATCACAGGGGGTGTGCCCTTTAAAATTATTGGTAATGTCCAGCAAAAACACAAGGACTTCTGGACATATGGAAAACAGCTGTAAGTTGATCTTGCAAGAGAATATCCGGGTAAATTTGAAAAACTCTGATTTTTTAAATAAAAATTATCCTATACATAAATCGTCACTGCATTGAAACCGCGTCTAAAAAAAGGACAACCGCATCATCAGTTAGTATTTTAGTGCACAGACAGCAGACATTGAAATTCCATTAGTAAAAACCACATATATCGACAAAGAAGTTTTTTTACATGATTTAACCAAAGGAGAAGTATTATGGCAGCATTACCCGAAGAAGTCAGCAAAGCATGGGAAAACCGTAAAGGCCCCATCATTTTGTCAACCGTGAATAAAAAGGGAATTCCCAATTCCATATATGCAACCTGTGTATCCAAATACAAGGATGATACCCTTGTGGTTGCCAATAATTATTTTTCAAAAACACTGAAAAATATAGAGGACAACAGCAAAGGATCCATCCTGTTTATAACCAAGGAGGACAAATCCTACCAGATTAAGGGAAGCATCGAATACCACAAAGATGGCCCTGTGTTCGAAGATATGAAAAAATGGAACCCTAAAAAGCATCCCGGCCATGCGGCAACAGCATTGAAGGTAGAAGAGGTGTATTCAGGAGCAGAAAAACTGTTATAGATAAAATTTACATGTTTTAAGGAGTAACACATGGATCAAGCAAGGGTCTTTGGCCCTGTCCCATCAAGACGTCTGGGCAAGAGTGTCGGGATAAACAATATCCCCCCTAAAATATGCACATATTCCTGTGTGTATTGTCAACTGGGCAGATCTTTAAAGATGGTCACGGCCAGGGACACTTATTATGATCCGGATATGCTGTTGGCTGAGACAAAAGAAAAAATAAAAAACGCTCGTTTGAACAATGAATCCATTGACTACCTGACCATTGTGTCGAATGGAGAACCCACACTGGACGCAAATTTGGGACAATTAATTGAAAGATTAAATCTCTTGGGCATCAAAATTGCGGTTATTACTAATTCAACCCTGCTGAACAGGCCTGATGTTCGGCAGGAGTTGTGCAAGGCTGACTGGGTCTCTGTTAAAATCGACACCCTTGATGAAAAAATCTGGAAAAAAATAGACCGGCCTCATAAAAAAATTAAATTTGATGCAGTATTAGACGGTGTCCGGTTATTTTCAAAAGAATTTAAGGGACTGCTGGTAACCGAAACCATGCTGGTGAAAGACCTGAATGACGATGTCCAAAGCCTGGAGAAAACAGCTGAATTTATCAGCAAACTCCATTGTTCTCTGGCCTATCTGAGCATTCCCACAAGGCCTCCTGCGCTAAAATGGGTCCACCCCCCCGAAGAACAGAAGATAAACAGAGCCTATCAGGTGTTTGACACACATGCATTAAATACCGAATACCTGATTGGATATGAAGGAAATCAGTTTGCCTATACGGGAGATATAGAAGCCGATATCTTAAGTATTACATCGGTCCATCCCATGCGGGAAGATGCGGTTTATGCCTATTTAAAAAAAGCAAACAAAGATTTTTCAATCATAGAAAAATTGTTGACTGAAAACAAACTTTTTGTCTCAACATATAATAATAAGCTGTTCTATCTAAGAACACTGAAGCATCAGTAAAGACCGGGAAGGGCAAAAGCTGTCATACAATTCCACGATCTCATGCTGTCGATAAATCTTTGCTTGGTCTTTTTTTCTTTTCCCATTGGGTAAAAATAATCCCTCCGTTTTTTTTAATCATTTTAAACGGCAGGCCGGCTCGAATTCCCTGGCCGACTTTTTCCATGTCTGTTACCACTGATCCACAAAGATAATCCACCCCATGGCTGAATAACGCAGGAGAAAAAGGGGTGGTTGGGCCGAGGATAATAATCTTTGCCCGGGATGCCCTGGTCAGGAACCAGGCCATTTTCCGGGTTAAAAGGGCGGTCCCTGTGACGGCAAAGACATCCAGCCTTGCCAGCATGCTTTCCCATTGATCTTTAGGAACAGCACCCGGCACATCCCTTAATTCAAACAAATAAAATGTGCCCACCCGGTTTTTTAAGGATTCCACAAACGGGAATTCTCCTACAAGCCCTGTGATTTTATCTTTGCCCAGCCTTGCGATCAGGTCGTCTGCCGGAAAATTAGAAGGTTCAACTTTTTTTGGATCCGGGGCATTGCCCGAATTTAATGCGGCAAAGCCAAGGGAAATGGAAAACGGAGATGGTTGTTTGATAAGGCCGGCCACCTGCTTGACGTCTTTCCCAGTCATTTGATGTTCCAGGTCCTTTTCTTGCTCACGGGGCTTTGCCCCCAGCAGGGATGAAAGCCCCATGCGGCCGCCAGCCTTTACCGCGATAAATTTGTCTCCTGCTATGATCTCTTCCACAACGGCATCTGGCCGAATAATTGAGGACAATATGCTGTCAGCCAGTTGTTTTTCTTCGCCCTCAAGGGGAAGGTCAGGAAGATCCGCCATGGTCGGGGTGCATGAATATGTGTTCATATTGGTTTTCCTTATTTTTTGCCGCCCTGTTCTTAATTTTGACATGATCTATTTGGGACCTTCATGTTGGTGTCCTGTTTGTTTCTTGTTTACCGTTTTTTTGTTCGTCAAAAATTTTTTTTTAGACAAATTGGGTTTGATAATGGGGTGAAGCCTGTTTTCCTTATAACTGGCAATCATTTCCTTTAGGGTCATTTCCGTTTCCACCTTAAAAACATCAATATAGTTATTTTTTAACATATGAAATGAAATCTCACCAATATTAGACACAAACAAAAGATGAATGTTATGGGGAACAATTGATTTTGCAACATTGAGACCGATATGTCCTTTTCTATCCAAAAAATCATTGTGGATGAAAGAATCGATATCGATCCTGTCATCACTGAATTTCACTATTATGAAATAAGGCGCCCTGCCAAAATCACTATGCAGTCTGGATTCAAGACCTTTCTTTTCCTGAACCGGAATGACAGCGGTTTTGACCTTCTCTTTTTCTGGTTCGACATGAATAAAGACAGACGCAATATTCTTATATTCCGCCAGCAACATATTTTCCGCGATATCTGCCAGATCATGGGATTTATACAATGTCAAAGACGGCGCTGTTTTGATGATGCAATTGATGATTTTAAACGGCCCCGACTGTCTTATTTTTACCCCGGCAACATCCTTCACCCCGGGTATCCGGTTTAATTTTTCCTCAACTTCTATTTTTAAATCCATGTCCATATTGGCATCCATAAGGATCATAATGGATTTCCAAGCTGTTTCAATCCCAAGTTTCAGGATTAATCCGGCAATCAAAAGGATGATGCCACCTTCTATATAATGGATTTGCCCGTATACGCAAACAATGCCGATTAAAACAAACAAAGAGGTAAATATATCAAAAAAGGCTTCTTTAGCTGTTACCAGGAGAGCCTGGGAGCCGATAGCCTTCCCAATGGTCCGCTGCTTAACAGCCAAAACCCATGCCAAAGCACAGGAAATAAGTGAGGCGCCAATCGGAAATACAGGAAGATCATTTTGGGAATTCATCCAGAATAATTTTTGCCAGCCATCCTGGAGCATATCAATTCCAATAAATGCAATCAGCACACCGATCAAGAGACAGGCAAGGGTTTCCGCCTTGTAGAGTCCATATGGGAATTTGCTGGATGTCTTCTTTGACGCAAGTTTAAGACCAATCAGAGAAGAAATATTGATTAAAATATCCGCACCGCTGTGCCATGCATCTGCTACTAACAATGGAGAGTGGTACTGATAGCCGACAAATGCTTTCAGCAATGCCAATACAAAAATCAACAGTGCGGAGACAAGCGCAATTCGCTGCCCTTTCTCCAATTGCTTTCTTTTCTCAATATTTTTTATGCTATCCATTTTGTCAAATTTTAAATGTCTTCATGGTTTAATGATGTTTTTTTTTATCCGGCTCCTCAGTAAGGCTTGATCCACAAGTTTTGGCAGTATCCGTATGATTTTATCACTATAAATCGGCATTATTTCAGGTATAATGGGAACATTGATTCCCTGGTCTTTATATTTTTTCACATATTTGAAAAAATAATCATTATCATATGATCTTATTTCCCGCTGATTGTAACGGAGCAACTCTGATTTTTAATCATATGCCAAGTGAAAACATATCTTAAAGGCAAATAGATGCAAAACATATGCCAGATAAAAAATATCAGAAATCGTCTTTGGAGAATTATTTTAATTCTAATTGGTTATATTGAATTCTTAAGTCTGTCTAGGAGATTGAAATTTAACAATTTATCAGAATCCGAACAAATCAGATTTGATAAATTGCATTTGTGCGACCTTCGTTTATGCATTAATGATTCAAAAGTAAAATCAAACCGTTTTAGTCCTTTTGGAGGAAGCGCTGACCATAAACCTCTCATCTGAATCTTTTATTCAATATTCATATCATTATGATTAATGATCAATTCGTAGTCAGGTCCTTCCGGATCCCGGGTAATGGTAAAGCCTAACTTTTTGCCAAGTTTAAGCATCTGAGTATTTTGTGCCAGCACAAGTCCACTCACCTGTTTTCTGCCTTTTTGCCAAGCAACTTTTAGGCATTGCTTTAGCAATGATGCGCCAATACCTCGTCCCTGCCATTCATCGCTTATGGCCAGTGCGAATTCTGATTTGGTCCCATTGGGATAATCTATGATTCGGCAGACTCCTGCAATTTTTTTATCCAGGTCCTGTCCCATCAATGCAATAAGAGCGATTTCACGATCATAATCTATTTGTGTGAATTTTATCAGCATCTCTTTGGAAAGTGATTTTAAAGGCGAAAAAAACCGCATATAGATACTTCGTGGAGACAGGGAATAAAAATGGTCTATCAGCAGGTTTGTATCACTGGGTTGAATCGGACGGATAAAATAGTCATGTCCATCCACAGAAGAATTTTTTGATTCATATTGCCATGGATAAGAACTGATGATCAGATGCATGGGGGAAGCAGTTTGAGATGGTTCGACATGAACCCTTGCATCTACTGCAGTTATGTCACCGTTTCTCACCATTAGCGGGTTAATATCCAATGAGGTAATTTCAGGAAAATCCGTTACAAGTCTCCCTATACGTATTAACAATTCTTCAACAGCCTCCATGCTGACTTTTGAAACATTTCTGAATCCCTTTAGTACTCTTGATATTTTTGTTTTTTCAATCATTTGCCTGGCAAGGGAATGATTCAAAGGCGGTAATCCCATTGATACATCCTGAAATACCTCGGTTAAAACCCCTCCCATACCAAAAAGAATCACCGGCCCGAAGTTAGCATCTTTTTTAACGCCTATAATTAATTCATAATCTGCTCGACGCTGCATGACCTGAACCGACACTCCGGTAATGTTTGCATGGGGTGCATAATCCCTGGCATTTTTCATAATATTGCCATAGGCTGTTTTAACCGCTTTGGGTGTTTTAAGATTAAGGGCTACCCCATTACAGTCTGATTTGTGGGTAATATCTTTTGAACAGATTTTTAATACAACGGGAAACCCTATTTTTTGGGCTATCTGTACGGCATTCACTTCAGAGTCGGCAATCTTTGTAATGTTAGTGGAAATTCCATAGGAACAAAGCAGGTTCTTTGCCTGGTTTTCCAAAAGACTTTGCCCTCCTCGGGCAGATGCCTCCCAAATGATTTTTTGTGCTTTTGTCCTATTGATTATAAGCTTAGTATCTGTTCTGACAGGAATTTCATGAAGCATTTCAATATTTCGGCCATACTGGTAAAGATTTTTAAAGGCCCTTACAGCCCGCTCCGCAGAATCATAGGTAACAATACCGGCCTTGTTAAAAGCCTGCCTTGCCTTGTTAACATTATCTCCTCCGATCCATGCCGTAAAAACAGGGCACGAAACTGTTTTCAAATATCCTGTAAGGGATTTTGTCAGGCTCAAGGTGTCCATTGTGCCGACCGGGGAGCACATCAGCAACAGTGCTCCTGTTTCAGGGGCTTTTGCACATATTTTAGCAGTCTCAATATATACCTCCGGACTCGAATCCCCCAATATGTCTATGGGATTACCCTTACTCCAGTTTTGAGGGAGCACCCGGTCCAGTTGCTCAAGAACTTCCTGGCCGAGTACAGCTGGTTCCATTCCATGGGATGCCAGGGCATCTGCTGCCATTACCCCGTGCCCTCCTGCATTGGTTATAATTGTTAAACCGGGGCCGGACGGGCGACGCTGTTTTGCCAGAAACTCCGTACAGTCAAATAATTCTTCAAATTCATTGACCCGTAAAATTCCGGCACGCTTAAATGCTGCATCATAAACCGCATCTTCACCGACCATGGCCCCGGTATGGGATGCAGCCGCCATGGCCCCGGCTTTTGATCTACCTGATTTGAGAGCAATAATGGGTTTCAGGCGAGAAACCGATCGGGCAGCACTCATAAAATTTCTAATATTGGTAATATTCTCCATGTACATTACAATACTTTCTACAGAATTTAAGGATCCCAGATAATCAATCATATCTGCAAAATCAACATCCAGCATGGAACCAAGGCTGACAAAATGACTGAAACCAACATTCTCGCGGTTGGCAATATCCAGCACGGAAGTACATACGGCACCGCTTTGTGATAGAAATGCGATTTTTCCGGGCAGGGGCGGCAAATGGGCAAAGCTGGCATTTAAAGAATTGGATGTATTTACAATGCCAAGGCAGTTGGGTCCGATTATTCTCAGGTTGTGTTTTTTTGCCTCTTTCAGGATTCGGCCTTCGAGTTCTTGCCCTTTCTCTCCAGTTTCCCTGCCGCCTGAAGATACGATGACCGCTCCAGCTATGCCTGATTTACCGCATGCGTCGACAATTTTGGGTACGGTATGTATAGGTGTTGCAATAACTGCCATGTCCACACCAGATTCGATATCCTGAACATTGGCGAATGATTGAAGTTTCATGATACGCTTATGCTTGGGATTAACTGGGAAGATATCACCTTTAAACCCACTGTTTACAAGATTTTTCATAATCGAAAACCCTACAGAACCTTCTTTTTCACTGGCACCAACCACAGCTACGGATTCCGGGTTAAAAAATCTGTGCAAATTCATTGTACTCATGATTTATCCTCACGCTTTTAGAATGTCATGGTGCTAAGTAATCTGTAGTCATTTTTTTCACCTATAGTATTTTTAGGTGTGATTAATAACAGTACTTTTGCCTGCTGCCCTGATTTTAGCAATTGCCGTGCCATTTCAATAAAGATAGTCAAAGGTATTGAACTTTATGCACCTTTTAAATATACGGCTATAAAAAAAAAATTATTTGTGAGGAGTATAAAACCAGAATTTTTCAATCTGTTAAAAAAGCTGACACTTATGACAGATGCAATAAACCAAAAACAACTGCGGATATATTCAGATGAATATTTCTCAGGATATTAAAATACCGAAAAGGCGGCACATTATTGAAAAAATGGATTTTCGCATTAAGTTACGATATCATTTATATTTAAAGTTTAAGCCCGAAACGTAGCCATTTAAAACCCTCCTGAATCTTTTGAGGAACACTTTTCCCCACTCGTGCCATAAAAAAATTTTCAGGTTTTAGACAGATATTGGGTTCGTTGGTCTGATACTCTTTGAATCCGAAATCAGCATATAGAGACGTCAGCATTCTTTTGTAAGCAGATACACTTAAACCTAAATAACCAAGGTCCCATGTCCAGGAATAGGCTGTGAGATAGATGATTTTTCGCTCTAATTCAGGATCGGAAAAAAGATGGATAAGGAGGTGCTGTGCAATGCGACAGTTTCTAAACTCCCTTAACACTTCAATGGCTTTGAGCTCCATAATGATTTTTCCGTTGAATTTAGCCCAACGCTCTTTTGTATTCGGATAATCAAGAACAGCATACCCTACAATGGTTTTATTATTCAAGAAAGCAACAGCGACACTGCCTCCATTTTTTATAGAATTCACAAGGGTTTCCTTCCTGGTATAGATAGACTTATAATGTGCATGGCTTGTAAAACCAGGTGGAAATATCAAGCCTTGAATGCTCTTCAAGGTTAATCTCGATTCAATGTAAACGTTGCCCTTTTCTGTTTTTATGTATCTGCTGACTGCCTTTGCCCCATCATATTTTGATTTTTGACCTTCCATTGATTCATGTCACCCAAAAAGGGCGGAACTCCTTAAAAAAACCTCTTGTATTTAACCCTGTCTAAATAAATAGCCGGACATTATCTTTGAACCCTTTTGGCTGATCCCGCATAGGCATGCAGTGACAGACAAAGTCTTAATCTTATAAACCTGTCTCACGCTTGTACTGATCTTCCCGGATCTTGCTTTGATAACGGCAGGTGTTTTGCTAAATAGCTTTGCCCATGTTTTTCACACGTTCCGGTTGCCAATGGAATCTTCATTCCCTCCCTTGCCACAAAAGTGTTGGGAAATATTTGTTGAGCTTGAAATTGCCGTTCATTTAATTGGGCATCGGTTGCGTCCGGATCATGATGGAATAAAAAAAGCTGCTTAACTTGCGCATTGGCAGCCAATTCAACTACATCCTCCCATGCGCTGTGTCCCCAGCCTTGCTTACCGTTAACCAATTCTTCCCGGCTGTATTGAGCATCATGGATGAGAACATCAACTCCGGCAACCGTATCCAGGATTGCAGGGGATGGATGATACATCTCATGCTCATGGTCAGTTACATAGGCTATGGAGTGCCCGCTTATCTGCAAGAGATACCCTAAGGCTGCGTTAGGATGGACCAGGCGAAACGGGGTTACCCGGATATTTTTTTCTAACTCAATCGCTTCATCTTCTGAAATTTCATTAAAATCTAATTTTGCCTGAAACAGAGTGTTTATATCCACTGGGAAAAATGGTGCCTGGATTTGCTCTTTTATCAATTTGGGAAGACTGTAATTCGGCTTGCCTTCCCCATAAATCGAAAACTGGTTTTCCTTTAAAAAGGCGGGAATGAAAAAAGGCAACCCCTGGATATGATCCCAATGCGTATGAGTTAAAAAAATACTGCCATTAATGGTATGTGGATCTTTCCTCTGCATGAGATGCTTTCCCAGACTACGAATTCCCGAGCCTGCATCAAAAATAATAATGTTATCCTGATGGCAAGAGCATTCTATACTGACGCATGGAGTGTTCCCGCCAAAGCCTATTGTATTAACCCCGGGAGAAGGGATAGACCCGCGAACCCCCCAAAAAGTTAAGAAACAGTCTGAATCCATAGTATCTCCTTTCCCCATTCGCAGTTCCCAAAAAAACAACCGGATGAGGATGTTCATTTAATAATAGTAATTCTTACCAGCAATAACAATGCCATTGTCATGAATCGATTGAACAGGTCTGCGCAGTGAATTTTGAACAGACGTGAAATCCTTATACCTGAGAAGAGATTTAGATTGAAAAGTTCAAGGCGCTGGTCAAAATTTGGCATATTCCTTGCTCTTTTGCTTTATTATAATGACATGTGAAGAAAAATGTCGAATGAACAAACAATTATTTTAATTTAGGAGATTACAAATGAAAATAGGTATTATAGCTGTTGGGGATGGGGCCCGACCTATAGAGAAGATGTCTTTTCCCCCTTCTAAAGTGACATATGCTTTTTAGCCGGTCTGTGTGTGTTCCCTGTTTGACTGGAATACGTAACCAGTGATTTCATGCTTACCCTCCGTTATGTTTTGTTTAATGTTGTATTTGTTTTCAATGTGTAAAAGAAGCTGACAGTATAGAAATCAATAATCTGCTATCATTGTTTAAGATGATTTAATTTTTTTTGATCAGTTTTGATCAATAACAATCAAGAATAAAACCGCTGTATTATATTAAAAAAGTGCAATTAAACATTCAGAACTTGTTCCCAAGAGGCATCTTGTAATAAATTGTTAAGATAATTCAAGGTTGAATTATTGCATTTGTTCTGTTGCATCTGCGCAACTTTCATTTCTATAAAATATTGGCATATTTGTTTGTGAATTTCATAACACTTTGAAATTATAGAATTAAATTTCAAAGTGTTATTCTTTGTCATCATTGGCATGTGCCTTGCACCTTAAATTGTCAAAAACAAGTGGTTAATACCACTCGAATAAACCCAGAATGTCAAAGGGGGTGAAAAACATGCCAGGAAGAGATGCTACAGGGCCACAAGGTCAAGGTTCAGGTTCAGGACGGGGCTTAGGGGATTGTATATCCACTCAACGCCGCAAACAGAATCAACGCATTGGCAATAACCGTGGGCGAGACCAGGGAAATGGACAATGCAGGAGAATTAGAGGACAAGGCCAAGGGTTTGGTCAGGGTCTAAGAAACAGATAGGACCAATGGAGTCATTTTTCAAATGTTTTCAACATTATTAGTAGCCAGGGATAATAGTATATTTTCTGATATTGAGACATTATTTGCAAAAAGTTTCATTAAAACAGACTGGATTGATAGCGGAAAAGAAGCTTTATCCCTGCTACAAGGGAAAAACTATGATCTGGTGATCGCTGAAGAAAACCTGCCGGATATTACGGGTAAAGAATTCATCGAGGGCGTTGTTATGGAAGAGCCAACAATTAATTGTGTTGTTGTAAGTTCTCATACCAAAAAAGAATACCATCAAGCTTATGAAGGGCTTGGGGTCTTAATGCAATTTTCTGTTGTGCCCAGCATGAAGGAAGCGCAAAATAATTTTGAATATGACAATGATTCACAGGCATGTATTGAAGGCTGACAAATCTGAAACAAGATTTTATCCATTCCAGACTTTAAGACACCTGTGAAAAATATACTACAACATTTATAGGAGTATGATAACGATGAAAAATGGAAGAATTGCAATCCCTTCAAATGGACAGGGAGGAATTAATGGTACCAGATCGGGCCATTTCGGCCACTGTGATGTGTTTACCTTAGTGGATGTTGAAGATGGAGAAATTAAAGATATCTCCATTCTTCAAAACCAGGAACATGTTCAGGGTGGCTGTATGGTACCGGTCAATCTATTATCGGAAAACCGAGTTAATGCACTCATTGTCGGCGGTATCGGTATGCGGCCTTTAATGGGCTTTAAGCAAGTCGGCATAAATGTGTACCATGATGATCAGCGTGCCGAAATAGATCCTGTTGTAACCGATCTGATTGCAGGCAATCTGTCTGAAATTGAAAACGATCAGGTTTGCGGCGGCGGTGGTGGACAAGTGTAAACGAATTTATAGGAGAAAAAAAATGAAATTAGCGGTTACAGCAATTAAGGATACATTGGATTCTAAAATTGATCCAAGATTTGGAAGAGCAGCATATATCCTAATAGTGGATTCAGAAACACTTGAATTTACTGCATTAGATAATAATGAGAATAAAAATAGTTTTAAAGGTGCCGGGATTCAGGCTGCAGCAATGGTCAGTGATAATGAGGCCGAAGTTTTAGTCACAGGTTTCTGCGGCCCCAATGCATTTAAAACTCTGGAAGCAGCTGGTATAAAAGTTGTCGATGATCAAAGCGGTCGTGTGATTGATGTGGTTCAAAAATTTAAGCAGGGTGAAGTTGTTTATGCTGACGGAGCAAATGAAAATGGTTATTGGTAGGCTACAGGATCAGTAAGAAAAGGAATAAAAATATCCCTTTATGAATATCAATGTAATGACTGTGGTCACACATGTAAAATACTGATAATTGGGGAAAAAAGAGCTCAACGTGCAAGGTGTGCGAAAAAAATAACACAATTGTATATATAGTCACAACCAACATTAGGAGATCAACAAATGGATAACGAAAAGGCAACACGCCTTACAACAAAAACAGAAAAGAAAAAACCTGGAAAAGTCAGAAAGTTAGCAGATCCGCTTAAAGCTTCTATTGATTTAGCAACCCAAAAAATGATCAAAAGAGCGCAGGATTTGAATATTGAAACTGTATTTGACAGGGCAGAAAATATGAAACCCTGTAATATAGGCGTCCAGGGTATTTGTTGCAAAAACTGCAGCATGGGGCCCTGCCGCCTGCCACTACCAAAATCAGGCATTGAAGGAGAAGACGATAGAAAAGGATTATGTGGGGCAACACCAAATACAATTGCAGCCAGAAATTTTATTAGAATGATTGCTGGTGGAGCTGCAGCGCATTCAGATCATGGTCGAGGTGTGGCCGAAATTTTTCTTAGTGCCGCCCGCAAAGAAACCAAGGACTATAAAATAAAAGATTCCATTAAATTGCTTTCCATTGCACCCTATTTCGATGTGGATACCACTGTCGAGGTAGATGGTGAGAAAGTGGATCGAGATATTTATGAGATTGCAGTTGAAGTTGGTGAAAAGGCATTAAATGAATGGGGAAAATCAGAAGGCGAATTGCGCTACCTTAAACGTGCGCCGGAAGCACTTTATAAAAAGTGGGAAGCCACTGGTGTTAAACCCAGGAATATTGATAGAGAAATAGTTGAAATTATGCACCGGACCCATATAGGAGTGGATCAGGATTATAAAAATCTTATGAAACAGGGCACCCGGGCGGCAATTGCTGATGGCTGGGGGGGCTCAATGATGGCGACAGATTTGCAGGATGTTCTTTTTGGAACCCCATACCCGGTCGAATCTGAAGCAAACCTTGGAGTAATGAAAGAAGATCATGTGAATATTGTTATTCATGGTCATGAACCTATCCTTTCAGAAATGATAGTCGGTGTTGCTCAATCCAAAGAAATGGAGGACTACGCTATATCGAAAGGTGCTAAAGGGATACAGCTTTCAGGCATTTGCTGTACAGCCAATGAGGTTCTTCAGCGCCACGGCGTACCACTTTGCGGAACATTTTTGCAGCAGGAACTTGCTATCATAACCGGTGCATGCGATGCAATGGTTGTGGATATTCAATGTATTTTTCAAAATGTGGCCAATGTGGCGAACTGTTTTCATACTAAATTAATCACCACTCATCCTATTGCAAAAATGGAACAGGATAATGTTATCCACATTGAATTTAATGAGCATTATGCCTTGGATGATGCAAAACGGATTGTTAAAATTGCGATTGACAATTTTACTAACAGAGGGGCTGATGTGATGATACCACAGGAAAAAGCCCCACAGATTGCAGGCTTTGGAGTTGAGTCTGTATTATATCATTTAGGGGGTACTTTTAGAGGATCCTATTACACTTTAAACGACAACATCATCAATGGCCGGATACGAGGGGTTGCCGGTGTGGTTGGTTGTAACAATGCAAGAACCAAACATAATGAAGGCCATATTGCTATTGTTAAAGAACTGATCAAAAATGATGTTCTTGTTATCACGACAGGTTGCAATGGTATTGCCTGTGCAATGGAAGGCCTTTTAAGACCCGAATCTGCAGCAGCTTATTGCGGACCAGGCTTGGCTGAAGTATGCGAAACAGTGGGGATTCCTCCTGTTCTTCATATGGGGTCATGTGTAGATAACAGTCGTATTTTATTAGCCGCAACTGAAATGGTAAAAGCGGGTGGATTGGGAAGTGATATCAGTGATTTGCCTGTGGCAGGAAGCGCGCCTGAATGGATGAGTGAAAAAGCAATCAGCATCGGACACTATTTCGTAGCGTCCGGTGTATATACAGTTTTTGGTGTAACTTTACCGACTACCGGAGCTCCGGTATTCCAAAAATATATTTTTGAAGACCTCCAGGATTTATACGGAGGGATGTGGGATTTAGAAGTTGATCCAATTAAACATGCCAGAAAAATGATTGCCCACATTGATAAAAAGCGAGAAGCGCTCGGTATCAATAAAGCTCGGGATAGAGTTATGATGGATATGGCTACCAGAAGGGCTTTGGAATCAGCATAGATCCCAGATAGAAGGTTTTGAATAGAAACAGGTGTTATTTGGATTTTGGTAAAATTATAGTTTGGGTAATTTTCAAAAAAAATGATGCCTGTTTCTATTGAAGAGGTAAACAATATGAAAAAAGGTAATTCCACCATTTTTAAAAAACATTCTCTAAATTTTATAGAAATGGCTTTAAGCACAGATAAGATTGAAAGAATGGAAAATCCAGATGGATATGGAAAAAGTATTGGTGACTGTGGAGATTGTATTGAGTTTTTTCTGACCTGCCATCAAAATACTCTAAAAAAAGTTTGTTTTTGTACCAAGGGTTGTCTGAATACAAATGCCTGTTGCAACACGGTCGCAAAGCTTGCTCAAGGAAAAACGATAGACAAAGCATGGGAAATACAACCTGAACAAGTGGCCAGATATTTAGAAACGCTGCCCCAAGATCATTCACATTGTGCAGAACTGGCTGTTGGCGCTTTATATCGGGCACTTGCAAATATTAAATCCAAAAAAATTGAAAATGAATATTGAAAATGCTTTTGGATGGCTGGAGAGTGTACCCTGATGTTGCATAAAATTTTATAACCCAATAATGAAAGTGAGCAGAATGCCAGTGAAGGGAATATGTCAGATTGGATAAATTAACTCAGAACGCAACTGAAATCATTCTTGAAAGCATATCCGACGGTGTCTTTACCGTTGATCATGAATGGAAAATCATGTCTTTTAACCTTGCGGCTGAAAAAATAACGGGCATACCCCGCGACGAAGCCATTGGCCAACATTGCTGGGAAGTATTTCGATCAAATATGTGCCAGGACGAATGCGCTTTAAAGAAAACCATGCAGGAGGGTAAATCATTTTTCAGCAGTTCCACCTATATCATTAACAGCCGTAAAAAACGAATTCCCACAACTGTTTTCACCTCCCTGTTAAAAGATAAAAACGGAAATATCATCGGAGGAGTTGAGACCTTCCGGGATCATTCCCTTGTGGAAGAACTTCGAAAGAAACTCTATGGCAGTTTTCAAATGGGCGATATGATCAGTCGGAGCCTGGCAATGAAAAACTTGTTTAAAATCCTGCCCAGGGTGTCTGAAAGTAACAGCACGGTATTGATCAATGGAGAGACGGGAACAGGAAAAGAGTTGATGGCAAGAGCGATTCATGATTTGAGCTCAAGAAAAGACAAGCCTTTTATCGCAATTAATTGCGGTGCATTTCCCGATACCCTGCTGGAATCGGAATTGTTTGGCTATAAAACAGGTGCCTTTACCCACGCAGCTAAAGACAAGCCGGGATTATTTGTCGCTGCAGATAAAGGGACCATTCTTCTGGATGAGATAGGGGATACGAGCGCTTCGTTTCAAGTAAAACTTCTCCGGGTTCTGGAGGAAAAAAAGGTTTTGCCCCTTGGGGCTGTTAAAAAGGAAAAAATAGATATACGGGTCATAGCAGCTACAAATAAAGATCTTCTAAAAATGATGGAAGCTGCGACTTTCAGACAGGATCTTTTTTACCGCATCAATGTCATGCAGTTAACATTGCCACCCCTTCGGCAAAGGATGGAGGACCTTCCCCTTCTTGTGGAACATTTTATTGGCAGCCTGAATAAAATACGCGGAAAGTCATTGAATGGAATCGATCAAACAACCCTTGAAATCCTTATGGGGCATGATTATCCGGGGAATATAAGAGAGCTTGAAAATATTATCGAACACGCGTGTGTACTCTGTTCAGAAGGGGATATAACCCCGGAATACCTTCCATCATCACTTGTTCAGCAGCAATCCAAGATAGAAACAGAAATCGACGGGTCACAGTTCCCCTTGAAAGCTGCAGAAATTAAGGTTATCAAAGCATTCCTGAAAAAAAACAACTATGACCGGAAAGCCACGGCAAAAGATCTTGGCATTCACAAAACCACATTATTCAGAAAAATTAACAAACTTGGCATAAAACTTCCAAAAATCGATGGTCGATTTAAAAAATAAACCCTGACCTTAGGGTAGAACTTTTCCATTGTGCTGCAGTTTCGAGTCTCTATAGGATTGCATTTCTGCACTTTTTTTTTAAAAAAATATAATTTTATCCTCTGCAAATTTTTTTAACCATCTATAATTATTATCTTATTCGAATAATTAAAATTATAATGAAACCTGGCATGTTCCTTGCGACAACTTAAGTTAAAGGGGGATATCATTTAATGCCCCTCAACTTTATAGGGAGTGTTCAATATGAAAATAGGAATCAGTTCAACGGGAAAAGATATGAATTCCCAAATAGACCCTCGATTTGGCCGGTGTGCATATTTTATGATTATTGAGACGGATGACATGGGGTTTGAAGCCATTGAAAATGAGTACAAGTCTTTGGGCGGAGGTGCTGGTATTAAGGCTGCAGGCTTCATTCATTCAAAAGGTGTTACAATCGTTTTAACGGGCAATTGCGGACCCAATGCCATGAATGTATTTTCTGATAGCAACATTCAGGTTTTTACAGGACAGGCCGGTTCTATTAAAGACAGCGTTGAGAGGTTTAAAAAAGGTGAACTCACTCCTTCTGCCGATCCCACTGTTGATGAAAAGGCAGGGATGTCGGATTCTGCAAGCCAGGGGAACACCATGCCACAGGGCCGGGGCAACGGACAATACCCGGGCAGTGGAAGTGGTATGGGGAGCGGACGATGCGGTGGCGGCGGAGGTGGCAGAGGTATGGGAGGCGGCGGCGGTAGAGGCATGGGCGGCGGCGGTATGGGTAGACAATAAGTTTCAAATTTAAGATAGGGTTGTAAATTTGCATCACTATACAATACTTTATTTTATAAAGTGAATCGTTTCGAAAAAAGATCTGTGTGATTCGATATGTAACTATGTATAATTACAGCATAATTTTTATTTTAATGATTTTGTTCATAAATGGCATACTCCTTGCGATACGATTTATTCATTCAATGGAGGACTATTCAGGATGAAAATTGCTTTAACTGTCTGGGATGAGAGAATTTCCCCTGTTTTTGATTCGGCTCACACGTTTTTAATTGTTGATATTAAAAATGAAAAGATCAAAAAAATATCCTATAAATCCTTTGATCCACAACAGGAGTATCGTTTTGCAGAGGATTTAAATCGCCTGGGTGTTGAAGTTCTTATCTGTGGTGCTATCTCAGAGGTTCATTCTATATTGATTGAGGCAAGTTCCATTCATCTCATCCCCTTTATCGGTGGGAATGTCAATGAAATTATTGGATCCTATGCCAAAGGCAACTCGCTTTCTCCCTGCTTTTTAATGCCTGGATGCAGGGGAAATAATGTTTAAAAGCGATACATCTGAATCTTAGGACCGCAGATAAAATAAGTTGAACAGAAATAGCGCAGAATTTTGGTTCATCTACAAGGCGCATTAAAGGTTCAATAGCTGGCCTATTGGACCTTTGATGTAACGCAGTAGATGGAGCAAAAGGCAAGCAATTTCGTTCAAGTTATAAAATTTGCGGTTCTTAGGGCTCACTCAAGAATAACGGGTATCTTTCAGAATAATTGAGTGAACCCTAAGACTGCAATATTGCATCATTATAGAATTGCATTCTCGCACTTTTACCCCCACATCATTTTTTTTCATAGGGTTCGCACAACTTTTAATACCCTATAAATAAAGAATTTTCTTTTAAAATTTTAAATTGCATGTTCCTGGCATGCTGTTTGCTCTTAAGAGAAACAACACAAAGAGGAGATGATATGGTTCTGCCTGTAAACTGGAAAATACTTTTGATAGATGATGAAGAAGATATTCGGGACATCATGACGATTACGCTCAAAGATGCCGGATATTCAGTCATTTGTGCTCCAGACGGCCATACGGGTCTCATGCTGGCTACAAGAGAAGAACCCCAGATCGTTATCACTGATATTAAAATGCCGGGTCTCAGTGGTCTCGAAGTCCTTGAAAAAATCAAAAAACTAAAACCTGAAACAGAAGTCATTGTGACCACGGGGTTTGGTGATATTAAAAAAGCGGTTAAAGCCCTTCAATATGATGCATCTGATTTTATTTCAAAACCCATTGATGATGATGCTCTGCACATGGCATTGAAACGTGCCAAACAACGGTATATAGATAAAAAACAATTATCTGATTACACCACACTTCTTGAAAATGAAAACCTTAAAACCAGTTCTGAACTAATAAAGAATGTAAAATTTCAAAGCAGCCTTATTGAAAATTCAATGGATGGGATTCTTGGGTGTGATGAAACCGATCGGGTTGTCACCTATAACCGGAGCATGGAAAAAATTTTAAGATATCCAAAATCCCAGGTATTGAAAAAAATGAAGGTAACGGCTTTTTTTAAACCTGAATGGTTTTTGAAATTAAAACAAGACCTGCACAGCATTGAGTTTGGCGGTAAAGACAGGTTGTCCCTCTATGAAACCACCATGCTTTCCCTGGAAAAAAAAGATATCCCGGTTCAGATTTCAGGATTTATTCTCTCCCGGGACGGGGTCCGGAACAGCATGGTGCTGTTCATTTCAGATTTAAGGGAGCTGAGATTTCTTGAGCAGGAAGTGACAAATCAGGCAAAGCTGCTTCACCGGGAAAAAATGGTCTCTCTAGGGCGACTTGCTGCAAGTATGGTTCATGAAATCAACAACCCATTGTCCGGCATTTTGAATTATATCAGGTTGATGATCCGCATCAGCGGGAAAGGC
>Ga0307989_1000198_pt1 | contig 43107 bp, 47 predicted proteins | sample EllFjometagen185_FD_203164 | JGI IMG/M metagenome (GOLD analysis project Ga0307989, IMG submission 203164) | Marine microbial communities from Ellis Fjord, Antarctic Ocean - #185 | ecosystem: Environmental > Aquatic > Marine > Unclassified | place: Southern Ocean | collected 2014-10-08 | reverse complement strand
AGCCAGGGATATAGAGGGCCTTACAATCCTTGATGTTTTAACTTTGTTTGAACAAAGAGGGGATGATATCATCCAGGATGGAGGAACTTTGGAGTTTCAAGCATTTGAAGAAAGTCTCAATGACTTTGCCAAAGCGGCTAAACTTTCTTCCGGAGAAAAAAACTTTAAGAATATTTAGTGAGCCCTTAGATCTTTTGACCGTATGTATTAAAAGAAACTTTATCAAATTGTAAAGAATCTTTTGAATGGCCTTTTTTTATTTCATCTGGATATCCGATGGCAATTATGGATTCAACCATTAGATTGTCAGGTATTTTCAAGACCCCTTTAACATAAGTATCCGCACTGTTAGAAGAATCATGCTCTCTTTTTCTAATTTGTATCCAGCAACTGCCAAGTCCTATATCGTGAGCTGAAAGGTGGATAAAGGCAGAAGCGATGGAAGCATCTTCAATCCATACATCACATTTGGAGACATCTGCGCAGACTGCGATGCCAAGCATTGCTCCTTTTAAAAAACTGGAGCCATGGGGTTTGGCTTTTGAAAGTTTTTCAAGGATATTTTTGTCATCAATAACAATAAATTGCCAGGGATTAATACCTCTTGAAGAAAATGACCTTAACGCAGCTTCAATAAGTGAGGTTATTTTTTCTTTTTCAATAGATTTTTCACTAAACTTTCTTGTACTTCTTCTTGTTTTAATTAGATCTAAAAACATAGATTGTCCTTTCAAAATCAATGGAACCGGCTAATATTAATATTGCCCTGCAATTGCATTTCATCGAATTTTTTTCTTAAGATTCTTTTAAATTTATTCCGGGTCACAGGCCATAAAAGGAGCAATCCAAAAACATCGGTGATAAGCCCGGGTGTGATCAAAACTACACCGGCAACAAAAATAATGACGGCATCGATCAATTCTTCAGCCGGCATAAGACCCTGCTGCAAATTCATCTTAAGTTTCATCATGGTGTTCATGCCCTCTACCCTGGCAAGCCAGGCACCTAAAAATCCTGTTATAATAACCAGGAAAATTGTATTAAGACCACCAATGACCGTACCGACTTTTATTAAAAGATATAATTCAAAAACAGGAATAAGGGTAAAACATAAAAATAATTTCAAAAGCATTTTTGTCTCCTCGTTGATTCGGATAACCTCCAACATAATTATGTCTAAACCCTTTTTGTCAAGTTTTCTTCACTACCTTTTGACGTGTCTGGGATCCAAAATCAATTTTTACGTTTTATTTTTATGAAAAGAAAAAATCCAGTCAATACCATGAAGAAACATAAGATTTGTCCCATGGTGAAAACTGACCAGACGTAGTTCAGGTGGTCATCCGGTTTTCGTACAAACTCAATAAAAAATCTTATAAACCCATATCCAAGCAGATATAAAGCGAACAACCGGCGTTTAAAAGCCTTTTTACGTCGGATCGTCCATAATACTGCAAAGAGAACAATACCTTCAAAAAAAGCTTCATAAAGCTGGGAAGGATGTCTCAATGTATGGGTTGGATCAGTGGGGAAATACATTCCCCAGGGCAGGGTGGTTGCCTTTCCGAAAAGTTCTGAATTAAAAAAATTACCAAGTCTTCCAAAGGTGTATCCCAAAGGTACAACCGGGCATAAGAGATCTGAAAATTCCCAAAAAGGTAATTTGTTTTTTTTACAAAAAAAATAAACAGCTGCAACAACACCTATAAGCCCACCATGATAGGACATTCCGGAAATTCCTGTAAAGGCAAATCCATTGTAAAAATCAAAGGGCAGCAAAATGTTTAATGGATGAAGGATATAATATTTAAAATCATAAAATAAGACATATCCAAACCTGCCCCCTAAAAGAACACCCAGGGCAGCCCATATAATAAAATCATCCATAAGATTTATATTTATATCAAGTTTTTCAGTTCTGATTCTGAATTTGATTAAAAAATAAAAGGTTACAAAGGCAAGGATATACATCAAACTGTAATAACGAATTCCAAACCCATTGATTTGAAATAAATAAGGACTTATTTTGTAAGGTATCTGGCTCCACCAGTTCATATTGAATTGTCCTGGGAAAAAAAATTAAATTGTATCTTCATGGATCCGTGTGATTATTTCTTTTAAAAGTTTTGCTGCCACCATGGATGTCATTGAAGCAAAATCCCTGTCAGGATTGTATTCAACAATATCTGCACCAATAATTTTTCCTTTTAGACGATGAATAATATCAATGACCTGGCGTGTTGTCATTCCCCCGGGTTCATGGTGGGAAACACCCGGGGCAAAAGCCGGGTCCAGGCAGTCTAAATCAAGGGATAAATATACAGGTCCTTCAAACTCAAGTTCATCCAGCCAGTCAATTCCATCTTTCATCTCTTTAACTTCCACACCAAATTTTTCAGCCTGTTCACGCTGATGGCCGGTCATTGTCCTGATCCCTGCCTGAACAAGTCTTTTAGCAAATTTTTTTTCCATGATTCTGGCAAATGGGCAGGCATGTGAATAGATATTTCCATCAAGGCTGTCATATAAATCCGGATGGGCATCAAGATGAAGGATGTTAAGGCCATCATATTTTTGAGCATATGCCTCTATAACAGGAAAAGTGATTGAGTGGTCACCACCAAGACAAATCATGTGGTTCCCCTGGTCAAGCACTGCTTTGGCCGAACTTGTGATTTGATTAAAGGGGTCGGCATCTGTTTTGAAATCAATATTTCCTAAATCGTACAGAAGGTGTAACGATCCAAGATCAAGGCCTTTTTCCGACCATAGATTTGATGAACTGGAAAAATAACTCTCCCTTATTCGATTGGGTGCCAGTGCCGGGCCCTTTTGAAAAGAAGAATTTTGATCAAGTTCAATTCCTAAAACACAAATACCGCCGGTTTGAATATTTTCTTTTATTGGTTTCATTTTTCCTTTTGAGTGAGCCCTTAATTGAGTTCCAAATTAATATTAGAGTTCCAAATGTTTGCCTCTTCTTTTTTTTTAACAGATTCAAGAATAAGATCAAGGAATGCATTCCTGGGAATTTCGATTGCACCCATACTTAGAAGATGGTTTGTAGTCACCTGACAGTCAATTAAATCAAAATCTTGTTTTTCTAAGTGGATTGAAAGAGCAACCAGAGCAATTTTAGATGCATCACTTTCAAAGGAAAACATGGATTCTCCAAAAAAGGATTTGCCAAGACAAACGCCGTACAATCCTCCGACCAGTTTGTCATTTCTCCAGGTTTCAATGGAATGGGCATATCCCAGTGTATGAAGTTTTATATAGGAATCCACCATTTCATCTACAAGCCATGTACCTTCATGACTATTTTTTCTTGGTTTTGCGCAGGAACGAATTGTCTTTTCAAATGCCTTGTCCATAGTAACACAATATATATTTTTTTTTATTTTTTTATTCAGGCTTTTTGAGATCCTAATATTTTTTGGGAATAGGATCAGCCTTGGATCAGGGGACCACCAAAGAATTGGTTCATCCTTTGAGAACCAGGGAAAAATTCCATTTTCATAGGCCAAAATCAGCCTTTCAGCAGATAGATCTCCCCCTATACATAAAAGGCCGTCAGATCGTGCAAGCCAGGCTGGAGGAAAGTCTAATCTTTTTGATAGCCTGAAAAGCGGCATTCAGCTCTTAATGTTAAAATTAAGCATATTGTTCTTAAGGCCTATTGAAATATTACCGCCTTTTTCCAATTTGCCAAAAAGGATTTCATTGGTGAGTTTATCTTTTATTTGAGTCTGGATAATTCTTGCAAGAGGTCTGGCACCAAATTTTGGGTCATATCCTTGTTTAGCAAGAAATGATCTGGCCTTGGCAGAATAGCTCAATTTAATTTCTTTGACTTTGAGCATGGCTTTGAGTTCTTTCATGTTTTTATCAACAATCTTTTCCATGATCTTGGGAGATAGATGGTTAAACTGAACAATACCATCAAGCCGGTTTCTAAATTCAGGACTGAATGTCTTTTCAACGGCTTTGAGTCCTTTGGCATCAAGGCTTGTTGACTGTGAGCCAAATCCAATGGAATTTGCACTCATTTCCCTTGTACCTGCATTGGATGTCATGATGACGATAACATTCCTGAAATCAGCTGATTTGCCGGTGTTGTCAGTCAGGGTTGCATAGTCCATAACCTGTAAAAGAATATTATAAAGATCCATGTGGGCTTTTTCAATCTCATCAAGCAGTAAAACCGCATGGGGTGTTTTCCGGATACTGTCTGTCAGGATACCGCCCTGGTCAAAGCCAACATATCCAGGAGGGGCCCCGATAAGTCGTGAAACAGCATGCTTTTCCATGTATTCACTCATGTCAAATCTTAAAAATTCTATCCCCATATTAAGGGCAAGCTGTTTTGCAACCTCTGTTTTACCAACACCTGTCGGCCCCATGAAAAGAAAAGATCCAATGGGACGATCCGGAGCCGCCAGGCCTGCCCTTGATCTTTTAATGGAAGTGGTCAGGGTTTCAATGGCATCATTTTGTCCAAATATAACCTTATGCATTCTTAATGGCAGGGATTCCAGGTTGGCCTTATCAGTCGATGTAACGCTTGTGACAGGCACTTTGGCAATTTTAGCGACAATTTTTTCAATATCTTTGGGACTTATAGTTTTTCGTTTTCCTTTTGCCTTGAGCCGCAGATAGGCGCCGGTTTCATCCATAACATCAATGGCTTTGTCTGGCAGGAGCCTATCATTGATGTATTTATCCGACAGATATGCCGCAGCTTCAATTGTCTTGGCAGTATAGGTCAATCCATGATGTGCTTCATAATATGGTTTAAGTCCATTTAAAATTAGAATTGTTTCTTCAACGGAAGGTTCTGAGACTTCAACTTTTTCAAATCTCCTTGAAAAAGCGCGGTCTTTTTCAAAATGATTTTTGTATTCTTCATAGGTTGTTGTACCGATACATTTTATATCTCCCGAGGAAAGAGCCGGTTTTAAAATGTTTGAAGCATCCATGGAACCGCTGGTGGTTGCACCGGCTCCCACGACTGTATGGATTTCATCGATAACCAGCAATGCATTTTCTTTGGATTCAAGGGCATTTATAACATCTTTTAGACGTTGTTCAAAGTCACCTCGATATTTTGTCCCTGCAAGAAGCGCTCCCATATCAAGAGAATATAATTCACAGTTTTCTAAAAGATCCGGTACTAGTTTGTCATTTATTTGAGTGGCTAACCCTTCGGCAATGGCTGTTTTTCCAACACCGGGATCTCCCACCAAAATCGGATTATTTTTTCTTCTGCGACAAAGAATCTGCATGACCCTGTCCATTTCATCTATTCTTCCGATAAGCGGATCAATCTTATTGTTTTGCGCCTTTTGCAAAAGATTTGTAGTAAAGGTTTCCAGGGGATCCTTTTTTTTAGATTGTTTTGATTTTCTGTCTGCGGGGTTAAAGATTCTACGGGACGGGTCCATAGACGGGGGACTTTCTTTTTTAGATTCTGAAGTGTGTGAAATTAATTTTAATACATCAAGGCGGGTAATGCCTTCAGATTCGAGATAAAATGCAGCATGGGAATCTTTTTCCTGGAAAATAGAGGCAAGAATATCTCCTAGATTGACTTCACTTTTTTCCGCAGATCGGGCATGGTTGATAGCACGCTGTATCATTCGCTGGAAACCTATGGTCTGTTGTAAAACATATTCTTCTTTTTTATCAATTTTTGTTAATTTTTCATTAAAGAATTTTTCAAGTTCTTCTTTTATCTGTTCTGGATTGCCGCCACATTTTTCAATCGTATCAGCACCGGTTTCATGGTTAAGGATTGCATAAAGAACATGTTCAACACATACATACTCATGTCTTCTTTTTTTTGCTTCCCTTACAGCAAAACCTAAGGTTGTGCTGAGTTCTTTGCTAATCATACCTACTCCTTTTCCATGGTACTTTTTAAAGGAAAACCTTTATTGCTTGCCAGGTTGTGCACTGTTTCAACTTTGGTTTCTGCGATTTGTCTTGGATAAATACCGCAAATTCCTTTTCCTTTATTATGTACATTAAGCATTATTTGTGTCGCTTTATCAAGTGATTTTCCGAAAATTGTAACAAGAATTTCCACCACAAACTCCATGCTGGTATAGTCATCATTGTGTATAATGACTTTATACATGGGTGGAAGATCGTTTTTTGATCTGGAGGAAATATCGTCTTTTATTTCAGAGTCAGTGGATGCCATTAAGCTTGTTCCCTAAGTCATACAGCATTTTTTATATTTTTTACCGCTTCCGCATGGACAGGGATCATTTCTTTTTACCTTTTTTGAAGACCGTTTCACAGGTTGCTTTATGCTTGAACCGTCTGAATGGGAAAAGGTAAGTGAGTCCTGTTCCTTTTTTTTCATTTCATCCACCTGGGATGGGGTAGATATCTGGATTTTGAATAGAATTTCCACAACTTCTTCCTTAATTCTTTCCATCAGCCCGTGGAACATGTCAAACCCTTCTTTTTTATAAATCCTCAAAGGATCCTGTTGCGCATATCCGCGAAGCCCGATACCCTCTTTTAAATGATCCATGGATAAGAGATGTTCTTTCCATCGGGTATCAACTGTTTGAAGGATGAGGTGCCTTTCAATTTCCCTTGTGATATCAGCACCTATGGAGGATTCTCTTTGATTGTATAATTTTTTTACATGGTCAAAAAGCTTTTCTGACAATTCTTGTGGACCATTGCTCTCATTTACTGCGGTTTCAAGATCAGGGTTAAAGTTAAAGACTTGTTTAATCCTTGCTTTAAGGCCACTTAAATCCCATTGTTTAACAGGGGTTTTTTCAATGGTAAATTCATCAACAATATCATAGGTCTTGTCTTCAATCATTTCCACGATATTGACTTTTAAATCTTTTTCCATCAATGCTTTTCGCCGCTGTCGATAAATAACTTCCCTTTGCTGGTTCATTACATCATCATACTCGAGAAGATGCTTCCTGATTTCAAAGTTGTGACCTTCAACTTTTGACTGTGCATTTTCTATGGCCTTACTGATAAATGAATGTTCAATATGCTCGCCTTCTTCAATACCAAGTTTGTCCATAACTGCATGGATTCTGTCACCACCAAAGATTCTTAATAGGTCATCTTCCAAAGAAAGGTAGAATCTTGAAGTCCCTTCATCCCCCTGTCTGCCTGAACGACCGCGCAGCTGGTTGTCAATTCGCCGAGACTCATGGCGGGATGTACCTAAGATGTGGAGTCCGCCAAGCTCTTTAACTCCTTCTCCAAGAACAATATCAGTACCCCTGCCGGCCATATTGGTGGAAATGGTAACAGCGCCTTTCTGCCCTGCACTGGCAACTATTTCAGCTTCAGCTTTATGATGCTTTGCATTTAAAACAGTATGTTTGATACCTTTTTTCTTGAGTTTTTTGCTCATATCCTCGGAAACATCAATAGAAATCGTTCCCACAAGAACAGGCTGACCTTTTTTATACAGCCTGATAATTTCCTTTATGGCAGCATTATATTTTTCTTTTTTTGTTTTGTATATCAGATCTGGAAAATCTTCCCGGATCATTTCCTGGTGAGTCGGGATTACAAGAACATCAAGGGCATATATCTTTTTGAATTCCGGTGCTTCAGTCTCTGCTGTACCTGTCATACCGGATAATTTGTTGTACATCCTGAAATAGTTTTGAAACGTAATAGAGGCAAGGGTTTGATTTTCATTTTCAATTTTAACATTTTCTTTTGCTTCAAGGGCCTGGTGAAGCCCTTCACTATAACGTCTGCCCGTCATTAAGCGGCCTGTAAATTCATCAACAATGACCACCTGGTTATTTTTAACAATATAATCAGTATCCCGCTTGAAAATTGTGTGAGCTTTCAAGGCCTGGTTTAAGTGATGCAGTAATTCTATATTTGCCGGATCATATAGATTATCCACTTTGAGAATGGATTCTCCTCTTGCAATACCGGCTTCGGTTAGAGAAACACTTTTTGATTCTTCATCCAGGGTATAATCTATATCTTTTTTAAAGGCTGGGAGAATGGTATTGACATGGGTGTAAAAATGAGTTGATTTTTCAGCTGGTCCTGAAATGATCAACGGTGTTCTGGCTTCGTCAATAAGAATACTGTCAACCTCATCCACAATGGCAAAATTAAGTTCTTTCTGGGCAAGGGAGTCCTTGTCAAACTTCATGTTGTCCCTTAGATAATCAAACCCGAACTCATTATTTGTGCCATAGGTAATATCTGCAGCATAGGAACGTTTTCTTTCCTGATCATCAATGTCATGAAGAATGGCGCCGACGCTTAACCCCAAAAAATTATAGATTTGGGCCATCCATTCCGCATCCCTCTTGGCCAGATAATCATTTACAGTAACAATGTGGACGCCTTTTCCGGACAATGCATTAAGATAGGCAGGAAGGGTGGACATCAAAGTTTTTCCTTCACCCGTCTTCATCTCAGCAATCATTCCCTGGTGAAGTGCAATACCCCCAATCAACTGTACATCAAAATGACGCATGCCAAGTGTTCTGATTGAGGCTTCCCTTACAAGGGCAAAGGCGGAGGGTAGAATTTTGTCTAAAGATTCCCCGTTTAAAATCCTTTCTCTGAATTCAATTGTTTTTTGAGGTATCTGCTCATCTGACAAAAGTTTCATTTGAGGTTCAAGTAGATTGATTTCATCAATAATCGGCTGAAGAATTTTTAAGATTCTGTCATTATTAGAGCCAAAGATTTTTGTAAAAATATTGAATACCATTTGTAAGTTGCCTGCTATTTTATAATAAGTTTTAGTGCGTACTTAAAATTGCCAATTCTCTCTACAACAATGTTTAGGCTTTTGTTCAAACTCTATTAAGCTTGTTGCACGTGAAATATATAAGCATTAATTTGAAAAGTAAAAACAAAAAATTGAAAATATTTTTTTATTCAAAGAAAAATAAAAAGGGATAAAGACTACAAAGACTAATTTAGAATGTAATTTAAAGGATTTACAGGTGTGCCATTAAGTTGAACTTCATAGTGCACATGGGGACCTGTACTTTGTCCTGTGTTTCCGAGAAGGCCGATTACGTCACCGCGTTTGACCTTTTGTCCCGGTTTTACCATGATTTTTTTCAAATGCCCGTACAGGGTGTTCATGCCATGACCATGATCAATCACGATTCGGTTGCCGATATATTTTTTCCTTGCAGCAAAAGATATCCTGCCATCAGCAGTAGCAACTATTTTTGTTCCACTTCTATTGGATATGTCCAAGCCTGAGTGAAAATCTTTTTTACCGGTAAAAGGGGATTTTCGATTTCCGAATTTTGAGGTGATCCATCCTCCTACAATAGGTCTTATGGAAGGAGTAGATGCCAGAAAATTTCTTTTTTCTTCAAGTTGTTTAATCAGGTTGTCAAAATTGAGCGCCTGCTTTTCTACAGCCAGATGTGTCTGGTTTATCTGCCGGTGCATTTCACGTATCAAATTGTTATGGTTTTTTTTCAGGGGAATATCCGGGTCAAATGAATTGTTCGGGATTCCCCCTATACCGATTAGACCGCTGGCATTATCGTTTCTATTTATATCTGCAATAAGCCTTACTTTTTCTTCAAATTTTGAAAGGTTGTAAATCTCATTTTTTAAGCCTTTAATTTCACCTGCAAAGCTTTGGATTTGAACCCTTTGATTATTAATTTCGTTCAATTGTTGATTGATGATTTTATTTATAGCAATAGCGTTGTATGATGTTTTTTTAAGCTGAGAATAGTCATATCCTATTAAAATTGCGACACCAATCATAGAAAAGAAAATGAAAAGCCCAAGTCTTAAAACAGTCTTGTGGATGGAAATTTCCTTGATTCCGGAAGTGGCATTGGAATGAAACCATATTTTAATTCTTTTTCTCATTGATACCTTTTTTATTCAGATATTTTTTAGTTGTCAAGTACAATATTTTTACAAAGGCCCTTGAAAAGAATTCAACCCTGTATGATCATCTAAACCAAATAAAATATTCATATTTTGAACGGCCTGGCCTGCTGCACCCTTTAAAAGGTTGTCAATGGCGGAAACAATAATAATTTTTTTTGTTTTTTCATCAAAATAAAATCCGATATCACAACGGTTTGTACCTTTGACATGGGAAATTGCAGGATACAGATTTTTATCCAGAATGCTGACAAAAAATTCATTTTCATAATATGAATTTAATGTTTTTCTTATCTTTCCTTCGGTAACACCATCCAAGGCCTGTGCATAAATTGTTGATAGCATTCCCCTTGTTAAAGGCAGCAGATGAGGTACAAAGGTAATTTCTATTTTTTGCTTCGACTGGATACTTAAAATTTCGTTTATTTCCGGAGTATGCCTGTGGTTTCCAATTTTATAAGCAGTAAAGGATTCATTGGTTTCACAAAAATGAGTTGAAAGAGATAAGGACCTTCCTGCACCGCTTACGCCGGATTTTGAATCTGAAATAATTCCATCGGCCCGAATCAATCCCTTTTCTAAAAGTGGAATCAGGGGCAATAGAATGCTGGTTGGGTAACAACCCGGGTTACCCACAAGGCTGGATGTCTTAATTTTGTCCCTGTATATTTCGCTTAAGCCATAGACGCTTTGATTTAAAAGATGCTTTGATGAATGTTCCTGGTAAGCAGATTCATATGCTGCAGCATTTGTAAATCTGTAGTCAGCAGACAAATCAATAACCTTTATATTATGTTCCAGAAATGTTGGTACATGCTTCATTGATATTTTGTGTGGCAAAGCTAAAAACATGACATCAATTTTTCGGGCGAGTGAGGGGATATCCAAATCTTCACAAATCAAGTTTTCAAATCCTCTCATGGACGGAAAAATATCAGTTAAGGACTTACCCATATAGCTGTTCGAAGTTATGGCACACAATTTGGCTTTTGGATGATTAGAAATCAATTTTACAAGTTCGACACCAGTATACCCTGATGCTCCTGCTATGCCTACCTTAATCATAAAGTTACCTGTCTCTTAAAAATTTAAAAGTTTTTTATATTATGTTTTCGATCCTTAGCAGTTAAAACAATTTTTTTTAAATCAAATTTTAACAAATTTTACTAAAGCATGGTCCTCACCATCAAGTTCCTTGTTAATAATATCAGATATCACTTCCCAGTCACCTTTTGCAAGACCGGCACCAATTTTTGGATATCCGATTCTTTGATTTGAAAAATCTTTTTTAATCATGGAAAAGAGTTTTTGGATGGCTCCATAATCAACCAGTGGTCCTTGTCCGCAAAAATTATATTGAGTATATCCGTTAACAATGGTGAAAATATTGCCATTTTTTTTTATGCGTGCCAGGGAAGTAAGTACCCAATTTTTCCTTGTTCCCCACAACCGTTTCCAGGTCAGCCTGGTAAGCTTCTGGAAAATTGTCTCTGATCAACTTTGCAATACCTGCACCCATGGTACAAAAGCAGTTGCAGCCGTGAATGATGACATCAAACCTTCCGGCCAGGGCAATCTGAATTAAATCCCCTTTTAATACTATCATAATGAATTATCTCCCAATGGACACCTAAATAAGATGCAAAAATTGTTCCAAAAAACAATTTTATCTTCTATCCTTTCCCAGCCACCTGGAATCAGAAGACAGAGAATCAGATATCATCTCCTGAATTAAAAGACCCTGCAAAAGGATTTATCGATTAATTGTCAAAAATATCCACACGTCTGTCAAAAAAAGATCGTAAGATGCTTTCCTGGTCTATTTTAGCAGATGCAATATCTCCTGTGAAAGATACAAAAGGGGTGTTCTTCGATTCTTTGGCAAAAATTTAAAAAAGCGGAAGTATTACCGCTTTTTTAAATTATAAATTAGGTACACAAGAAAAGGTTAATGAAGAATCTGGCTTAAAAACATTTTGGTTCTGTCATTTTGAGGGTTATTGAAAAACTCTTCAGGTTCATTTTCTTCAATAATTTCTCCTTCATCCATAAAAAGAACCCTGTGAGCAACACTTTTTGCAAACCCCATCTCATGGGTTACAACAACCATGGTCATTCCATCCTGTGCCAGGCTTATCATAACATCAAGGACCTCTTTTACCATTTCAGGATCAAGGGCTGAAGTCGCTTCATCAAACAGCATAATATTGGGTTTCATGCATAGGCTTCGTGCAATTGCCACCCGCTGCTGCTGGCCTCCTGATAATTGTCCTGGAAATTTTGCTGCCTGCTCTGCAATCTGAACTTTTTCAAGATAATACATTGCTATTTCTTCAGCTTCTTTTTTGGGTGTTTTTCTCACCCATATAGGACCAATTGTCAAATTCTCAACAATTGTAAGGTGGGGAAACAGATTGAAATGCTGAAAAACCATTCCAACTTCAGATCTTACTTTTTCAATATTTTTAAGGTCTTTGGTAAGCTCGATACCATCAACAATTATTTTTCCTTTCTGGTGCTCTTCAAGCCTGTTTATACATCTAATAAGCGTTGATTTTCCAGATCCGGATGGACCGCACACAACAATACGCTCTTTTTTTTTAACATTAAGATTAATATTTTTTAAAACATGGAAATCACCAAACCATTTATTCATATTGAGAATTTCAATAACGGTATCTTCGCCCGAGATCTCAATTTTTTTAGTTTTTTCTTTGTTCATAAATATTCGCTTTATAAATATTATTGTTAATAATAATTATTCTAAATCCGTATTAAGTTCATCTTCCAGCTTTCTACTATAGGTAGACATAAAAAAGCAGCATACAAAATAAATTAAGGCTATAAATATATATGCTTCTGCTGAAAAACCCATCCATTTTGGTTCTGACAATGTTGTCTGTGTTGTTTTTAATAAATCATATAATCCGATGATAACAACAAGGGATGTATCTTTAAAGGCAGAGATTAAAACGCTTACAGAAGGCGGGATAACAATTTTTAATGCCTGGGGAAGAATAATCAGTCTCATGGTTTGTATATAATTTAATCCAATGGAATCAGCAGCTTCAAACTGGCCTTTATTCATTCCCTGTAACCCGCCTCGGACAACCTCTGCAATATATGCTGCCGTAAACAGGATGATTGCGACCTGGGCTCTTAAGATACCATTTATTGAAACTCCTTCGGGCAGGAATAAAGGGAAAACCACAGATGACATAAATAATAAACTGATTAGGGGAACACCACGTATCAATTCAATATAAAAAATGCAGAATGTTTTAATAACCGGCATTTTTGACTGCCGTCCAAGGGCCAGAAAAATGCCTAAAGGATAAGCTGCTGTCAGGCCAAAAACAGACAAAAGCAATGTTAGGATTATACCGCCCCATTTTTCAATATCAACGGGTTCGAGGCCAAAAAGCCCCCCTTTTAATAATAGCCCCATAACCACTAATGAAATCAGCCAGGAATATCCGAGAAATGCATTCCAATAGTTTCTATTTCTACTGATAAAAAGTAATGATACCAAAAGGAAAATTGCAGTTACAGGGCGCCATAGGATATCCTGAGGATAAAACCCAAAAAGAATAATTTTATAATTACTTGAAATGATTGACCAGCACGCACCGCCTGTTTCCCTGCAGTTGGAGTCTGGAAGCCAGGAACTGTCAATTAATGCCCATTTTAAAAAAGGAAGAACAGAAAACCACAAGATACCGACAATAATAATAGTTAGTATGGCATTAAAAAGACTGGAAAATAAATTTTCCTTTATCCAACCGATAATACCAATACTCGATATTGGAGGTTTAATTAGTACTTTATTTTCATTTTCTGCATGCAGTTCCATAAATTTTATTTTACAATCGTCACCTTTCCACTATTGCCATTTTTTTATTATACCAATTCATAAAGGCTGATGTTGATAAGCTGAATATTAGATATACAATCATGATTAACATAACGCCTTCAATTGCCTGTCCTGTCTGATTAATGGCAGTACCTGCAACAGAAACAAAATCCGGATACCCAATAGCGACTGCAAGAGAGCTGTTTTTTGTCAAATTGAGCATCTGGCTGGTTAAAGGAGGAATGATAACCCTTAAAGCCTGGGGCAGGATGATAAGGTTTAAAACCTGTCCTGGTTTTAAGCCTATAGCCATTGCCGCTTCTGTCTGACCTTTATAAACAGACTGGATTCCAGCCCTAACAACCTCTGCAACAAAAGCTGCAGTATATAGGACAAGCCCAAGAAGAAGCGCTGCAAATTCCGGGCTTATGGTCAGTCCGCCCTTGAAATTAAAACCTGTTAATACGGGTACGCTCATATCCATCGGCATCCCGCCGATTAACCAGGATACAAAGGGAAATCCAATGAATAAAATTATGGAAGTAGTAATAACCGGAAAAGGCTTACCTGTTAAATCCTGTCTTTTTTTAGCCCAGTTTTTTATGAAAAAAATTACAACAACTGCAATTATTACGGCAATTGCCATATATTTATACACAGGATGTGCTTGAGGAATTCCAAAGATTAGTCCTCTGTTACATAAAAACAAACCTTTAAATGGACTTAAAGCATCTCTTGGGGAAGGCAGCATTTCATAAAAAAAAGCATACCAGAAAAAAAGTTGTAATAAAACCGGAATATCCTGAAATAGTTCAATATATCCTGCGGCGCACTTATTAATCAGCCAGTTTTTTGATAATCTAGCTATCCCAAGAAATGTTCCGAGAATAACTGTCAGGATGACACCAATAAAAGATACCAGCAGGGTATTTAAAAAGCCTACATAAAGGGCTTTCATATACCGGTCTGCAGCAGAATACTCAATTAGAGATTCACCGATTTCAAAAGCTGCCTCATTATTTAAGAATCCAAATCCCGTCGCAATTGATTGCCTCTCCAGGTTCGTCATTGTATTGGAAACCAGATACCATGCGACAAAAGCAAATAAAAAAGCCGCTCCAATCTGATAAACCAGAGACCGTTTATCAGGATCATACCAGAATGATATGGCTTCAGAATTATTATTTTTATTAGCTTTATTCATTAATATTTTAAAAATACTCTTAAATATAAAATTATGGTGCAATTTTCATTGCACCATAATTAATGTAAGGGTTTTGGCTTATTTGAATGGGGGAGAATACATTAAACCACCATTAGTCCAAAGTGCATTAAGCCCTCTTTCTATACCAAGCTGAGTATTAACACCAACGTTTCTTTCAAATATTTCGCCGTAATTTCCTACCATTTTAACGATGTTGTAAGCGAAATTTTCATCAAGGCCAAGGGCCTTTCCAATACCTTTTGTAACGCCTAAAAATCTTTTGATTCTCGGGTCATTGCTTTTCAGCATTGCATCGACATTTTTAGATGTAATTCCAAGCTCTTCAGCATTTATTGTAGCTAATACAGAATAGTTAACAATATCTTTCCACTGGTTATCTCCGTGTCTTACAGCAGGTGCCAATGGTTCTTTTGAGATGATGTCGGGAAGGATCATGTAATCACCAGGGTTTGGTGCTACTGCGCGGGTTCCGGCAAGCTGGGAAGCATCTGAAGTTAAAACGTCGCAACGGCCTGCAAAAAAAGCTTTGGCAAGTTCGGCTGTATTTTCAATAACAACTGGATTCATTTTCATCCCATTTGCTCTGAAATAGTCAGCAACATTCAATTCTGTGGTGGTCCCGGGAAGAACACAGACAGTTGCGCCATCAAGTTCTTTAGCACTTTTTATGCCCAGTTTTTTGGGAATAAGGAATCCCTGACCGTCATAATAATTTACCTGGCAAAAATCAAGGCCAAGAGCTGTGTCACGGCTTAAAGTCTGGGTGCAATTTCTGAAAAGAACATCAATTTCTCCTGACTGCAAAGCTGTAAATCTTGTTTTGGCTGTCAAAGGAGTGTATTTTAATTTGTCAGGATCGCCAAAAACAGCAGCAGAAAGTGCCCTGGCAGCATCAACATCAAGGCCTTTCCATACGCCTTTATCGTTAGCTTTACCAAAACCAAAAAGACTACCATTGACTCCAGCCTGAATAAATCCTTTGGCTTTTACATCTTCAAGTGTACCTGCCATGGCAAATGCCGACATAGCAAGAACTGTAATACAAATAGCTAATACTTTAAATAATTTCATAGATACTTCCCTCCACCTATTTAGATTAATTGATATAGAATAATTTTATGATAAATTATTCCTGTGTTTGTATTGCTTGTATCTGTAAGAACTCCAATCCCTTTTAGCATATTGGCAACATTTATCAACAATTAAATTGAGCTGTAAACAATTTACCTGATAGTGTCCTGGTAAAAGAAATGTAATATTGAAAAAATATCAGTGGCTATTGTGCTAAATAGGCTTTATTATTAAAAATTATGATATCATGTACAAAATTTTTTAGAGAACCTGTCAATGCCATATCCCATATGGCGGGTGCCCTTGCATCAATAGCCGGTTTAACATTAATGGTTGTGTTTGCAGCCATCAGGGCAGATGCATGGCATGTAGTCTCCTTTGCCATTTTTGGAACCACATTGATTTTAATGTATACTTCCAGCTTTCTTTATCATGGATTGAAAATATCTGAAAAAGCTTTGTTGGTTTTTCGAAGGATTGATCATATCATGATCTTTATGCTCATAGCTGGATCATATACACCCATTTGTCTCGTACCTCTCCGCGGCCCATGGGGATGGAGTATCTTTGGGACGGTCTGGGGTATTGCAATTGTCGGAATTGGGATAAAGATTTTTGCAATGAATGTTCCCAGATGGATTTCTACAATGATTTATCTGATCATGGGATGGCTGTGCGTGATCGCGGTTTATCCTCTTGTCAAAACCCTTGAGCCAATAAGTCTTTTCTGGCTGGCTTTAGGCGGATTTTTCTACAGTAGCGGTGCAATTGTTTATACGCTTAAAAAACCCAACCCTTTTCCCGGCAAATTCGGATTCCATGAAATATGGCATTTGTTTGTATTGCTGGGAAGTACATGTCATTTCTGGCTGGTATTCAAGTACCTCATGTATGTAAATCCTGTTTAACCTAAACCCTAATGTTGCATAAAAATTTTACCCTTCTGGAAAGCCATGAAGCCCTCATCTTCTTCGTTGTAAAAACAAACTATATTGGGTAGTATTCCATTTTTGTATGCTTATATTTTGAGCATTGTTTTTATTGGGGAATATATATGAAGATCAACCATGTAAAGAAAATAACAAACTGCCAATATTTGAATCTTTTTTCAATTAATTATAAAGATCGCATAAATTGTGAAAAAGAATGGATTTTTGCATCCAGATCAAAAGACTTAAATCCCCTTGAAAAAGATTATACTATACCGGATGCAGTAGTCATAGTTCCTGTTCACATACAAGAGAACAAACTTGTTGTGATAAAAGAATTCAGGGTTGCCCTTGGCGGATATCAGTATGGATTTCCGGCCGGCATTATAGATAAGGGTGAGACGGTTGAACAGGCAGGTAAAAGAGAGCTTTTTGAAGAAACCGGCTTAACGCTTACAAAGATATTGAAAAAAAGCCCGGCCATTTTTTCATCTTCAGGCATGACGGATGAGTCCATCAGTCTTTTGTTTGTTGAATGTGAGGGCAATCCCACAAACAATTTTAATGAAGCATCTGAGGATATTGATGTCATGATGCTATCCCGGGAACAGGCATCAGATATCCTATACAACCCTTTGATCAAATTTGATGTAAAATCCTGGATAGTTTTGAACACCTTTGTCTGTCAGGGAGTCATTTAAATGTTTTCTAATTTTTTATATTTCCTTATTGCTTTGGTCATATATACAAGCTCTGAACTCTTTGAACCGGTTAAAACCTTTGACAACTATGGGACTTTAAATTGTCTTTTGCTCAGCATATTTTTTATTTTTATATGCAAGATTTCATTTAACCGGCTTGGTAAAAAAGTATCCCAAAATCCTTACTTGGACATGGACACTTTAATCAATAGTTATATATCCCGCCTGTCCATGCTTGCGCTTTTGATCTTTGCCATAAATATTTATGCGTTTAAATTAACATTTCTTTTTTCCGGAATAAAAATTTTTGACAGCTTTCCAACCCTTGAAGCACTTCTTTTTATAGGATTGTTTCTTTTCTATTTGATCGCTATCTGGAATGCAGCATATGGTGTTCAAAAGCGATATTTTGCAGGAAAAGTATCGAAAAAGAATTTTATTCTATCCAATGTTTCCTTTTCTTTGCCTGCACTTTTGCCCTGGTTTTTGCTGTCAATTGTTGCAGATGCTCTGGCGTTTTTACCCTGGACACCTGTAAAAGAAATATTACAAACCCCTGCCGGTGAAATTGGATATATTGCTTTGTTCATTATCGCGGTATCAGTTTTTGGGCCGGTCCTGATCAAAAAACTCTGGAATTGTAAGCCTCTGGAAAAGGGATTGCCAAGAACAAAGATAGAAATTGTCTGCAAAAAGGCCGGGCTGAAATATTCCAATATTTTAAAATGGGAGTTATTTGGCGGCACAATGATCACGGCCGGAGTGATGGGACTTGTGGGTCGATTCCGGTATATACTTGTTACACCTGCCTTACTCAATTCCCTTAATGATGATGAATTAACGGCTGTTATGCTTCATGAAATAGGCCATGTCCAAAAGTATCATATGTTATTTTATCTGTTCTTTTTTACCGGGTTTATTGCGTGTAATTTTGTTTTTTTTGAACCGGTAATGCTACTTTTATACATTATAGAACCAATATATGAGCTATTTGGGTTTGTTGGTGTCCAAAAAAGTACTGCTCACCCGATTTTGATCAGTTTGACTCTTATCGGGATTTTTGTCCTGTATTTCAGGTTTGTATTTGGATTTTTTATGAGAAATTTTGAACGTCAGGCTGATCTGCATGTCTATTCTTTTACCAATGATGCCTCCCCGCTTATTTCAACATTTTACAAGATTGCATCCTTTTCAAGACAATCCATTGATAAACCCAACTGGCATCATTACAGCATTGGCCGGCGGGTTAGATTTTTAGAAAGATGTCAAAGTACACCTGCCTTAATAAATGCACACCATTTAAAAGTAAAAAAATTGATTATCGGATATTTTGTCTTGGTGTTCATACTTTTTGGTTTTGGGTATTCCATAAATTTTGGCATGGCAAAGGAAACATTTGACAATTTTGTCGCTGAAAACATTCTTTTTCAACAATTGGATGTTGATGCAAAAAATTCTGATTTATATTCAATAGTTGGTGATTATTATTACAATAAAAAAAATTATGAAAAAGCAATTGAATCCTATGAAAATGTTTTAAGGAAAAATCCTGAAAATATTCATGCATTAAATAATCTGTCCTGGCTTTTTTCAACATGCCCGCAAAGAGAATACAGAAACAAAAAAAAAGCCCTGGAATATGCCAAAAGGGCTTTAGTGCAAAAAAGGGAAGCCTTTGTCATAGACACTTATGCAGAAGCTCTTTTTATCAATAATGATATCCGGACTGCCGTTAGTGCGGCAAAAGAAGCATTGAGCATTTCAAAAGACAAAAAAGAATATTATAAAAATCAATTGCAGCGATTCGAGGAGTTGTTAAGCCCCTGAAGATTTAAAAATTCACGGCTTTCATACAGGTGTTAAAGGCCAATGGGCAAAAATGCCATTCCAACCATTTGAACCGCTTGGTTGATGACCCTGCCGGTTCTGTCCGAAACGATTTGTGCCATAGTGTCTTGTAGAGAGATGAGTTTTCCAAAAAGGCGTTCGTAACTTAAGTTTTTTATTTCACCATCAAAACTGTTTGTTAAAATAATCACACGGCCGTCGCCATTTTTTCGCATTTTCAATCGCCATACTAATATTTCAATATTTCGCGCGCTGTTGTACAAATTTTGTTCATTCAGGTAATCCAGCATGAAAAGTTCACACTTGCTGTTATATGATTTATGAATCATCGTGTATAAGCCAACCATGATGGCAAAGACCCGATCCCCTTTGAATTCCGGTTCAAATCCCAGCAAGATGGCGTCTGTACTTCCTTTAAAATCCAATTCAGCATATTTTTTTTCAACAGGGCATATAAATATTTGTTCCAGGCGCGACTCAATTGTTTGTCCCAAAACTTTTTGCAATTCCCCTGGATTTTTTTTATATAATTTTTTTGTAAGGGTTTTTAAAAGACTTATTGCCTGATTCATGTGAAGTTCAGAGATAATATCAATGTTGGTCTTGGCAAGATTTTTAATTTTAAAATCAGAAGCGGCAGTGCACCCTGATAAAAGAAACACCCAAAAGAGAGAAAGAGTAATAAATTTTTTCACCGGAGAATTAAGAATGTTTATTCCCTTCTGTATACCATTTTTAAAAGCCAGCTTCTAAAAATGGTGCATCTATAATGATTTATTTGTTTTATACTCTTTTAAGCCCTTGTGCATGGTTTTAACGGCAAGCTGGATACAATGATGTTTTTTTTCCGGTATATTTTTAAGGACCTTGAAAACATCGCCATCATTCATTTTTAATGCATCATCAATGGTTTTACCCTTTACCAGATCAACGGCTGCCATGGCAGCTGAGATTGCTCCGGCACAACCTGTGATTTCATATCTCACATCATTGATGAGTTTATTGTCATCAATTTTGATGTAAACTTTCATGATATCGCCGCAGGAGCCAATTTTTTGGGAAATTATATCTGCATTTTCAATATAACCCATATATTTTTTTTCAAGATAATAGTTGATGGCAGTATCACTATATCCTGCTTCTGAGAGCATTTTATGTTCAACATTAGCTATTGTAATTTCTGTAACCACTTCTTATTCCTTATGTTTTACTCGGAACAAAAAAATATTTTGCCGAGAATTATAATAAAATATTTAATTATTAAAATTAAAATATGTGTTCTAAGTTAATTAATTTCTTTTTTATGTCAAGCAAAATGGATAAAACCTGATAGATAGATTATGAAGAATTGGATTTTTACCTTGACATAAATTTTTGATTTATTCATTCTTAAGTTGTCCTTTTTATTCGTAAATTGTTGGAAAACTTATGACCAATGACAAAGGAGAGAAAAATGGGCGAAAAAGATAACACTGTCAAAAAAATGAAAACCCGGATTGTTCGATTAAAACTTGTTGATGGTACTTTGGTGAATGGTCAGGTCAATATCAACCGGGATGAAGGGTATGACAGGCTAAGTGATCTATTAGCAAACCCTTCGGACCCTTTTTTAATCATGTACAATGTCACATCTCACCCGGGTAATATTGATAACCCTATCAGATACAAGACACTTTTTATTAATAAGGTTCATATTATTTGGGCTGAACCGGATGAGGATCAAAAATAAAATTTCAAATTGTTTACAAGTAATTGAAAATTATTATATTAAATAATACTTGAGATTATTATTAGCTGTGATATTCTAAAATCAAATTTTTTGGGTTGACCGCCCTGCAGGTATATTGATTATGACACTGATTCATAGTGATTTATATTATATTTTCTTCTACCATCTGACAGGTTAAAAGGAGAACAGGTTATGAAAGACTTGATTAAGTACATTGCTCAAGCATTAGTTGATAACTCAGATCAGGTTGATGTCCAGGAAATTAAGGCACAGCAGACCCTTGTGCTGGAATTGAGGGTAGCAAAAGAAGACCTTGGAAAAGTCATTGGTAAAAAAGGCAGAACAGCCCAGGCAATGCGAACGATTCTATCCTGCGCCTCAGCAAAGGAACAAAAAAGAGTTATCCTGGAAATTGTTGAGTAATTTAGAATAGTTTTGTGTTTTTCGATTGTTTGTAGTGTTCACTCATTTTCTTGACTTTATCAGTATTCAGCAAAACTGATAAACGTACCCAAAAGAAAGTTTTTAGAACTTTTAAGTAAAATTGATTTCGTAAATCAGGAAAAGATCCTTAATCAATTGATTTTAGGATAATTGGGTATTATAACAGACCACGACCTGATGGCTGATACAAATATGGTCGCTTTTGGATGTACGTTCCTAAACTGGTGTAGGTGAAAGATTGTACCTGAACAAGAAAAAAGGAAAAATCAGACCATGATTATTTGGGAAAATCAATATGCGGAAAATATTAAGGATTATAAAGGTTATCCCATAGGAAAGACCCTTCAATATCTAACAGATCCAAAGATTATTTCTTTAGCAGGGGGATTGCCTTCTCCAGATGTTTTTCAAATATCGGAATTTCGAACAATATCAGAAAAAATATTGGCCAATGATATTGATAAAATCATGCAATATTCAGCCATCCCTGGCGAACAAAGCCTTTTTGATGCACTCATCGGATTTTTAAAAAGGGATACTATAGATATTGAAAAGCAAAATATTCTTATTACCAGTTCAGGCCAGCATGGGCTGGATCTTGTGGGTAGAGCTTTTCTTAACAAAGGTGATATCGTTTTGCTGGACAGGCCAACTTTTGCCGGTGCATTGGTGGCTTTTGAAATGGAAAAACCAAAATTTATCGGTTTTGATATCGAGCAGGATGGAACAAATGTTCAAGCTCTTGAGGAAACCATAAAACAACTCCAATTAAAACATCAACTCCCAAAGTTAATATATGTAATTCCTGATTTCCAAAATCCCACGGGGATAACAATGAGTCTGGAAAAAAGAAAACAATTGTTAAAAATAAGTTACGCATATGACATTCCAATAGCAGAGGACAGTCCATATAGGGCATTAAGATATTATGGAAAACCAATCCCATCCATATTTTCATTGGATCAAGAACTTTATAAAGGCGGAGGAAATGTTATTGGGCTATATACCTTTTCTAAAATATTCTGTCCGGGAATGAGGATTGGATTTAATATTGGTCATCCTGATGTGATAAAAAAAATGACAAATATTAAAGAAGGAAATATTTTAAATACGCCAAAATATAATCAGGATCTGTGCACAGCCTCTTTAACGGAAATGAATTTTGATGCTCATCTTGATAAATGTAAAGTATATTACAAAGAAAAGCTGGAAGTATTTCTTGAAACCATGGAGAAATATTTTCCAAAAAAATCAGGTGTTACATGGACCACATCAGAAGGAGGGCTGTTCCTCTGGGTTTCGGTTCCTGCCCATATTGATACAGCCCAATTATTTTTTGAAGCCATAAAGCATAAAGTCGCCTTTGTCCCGGGCGAACAATTTTACGGTGAAGATCCTGAGAAAAATCATATGCGAATTAATTTTTCTTATTCAACAAAAGAACAATTAAAAGAAGCGATAAAAAGACTTTCAGATTGTATTAAATCAATGGGGTAGGTGGGCATCATTTTTTTTTAAGTTCAAATTTTTTAGCTCACCCAGAGTTTTATAATCTGTGATATCGCACTGAATAGGGGTCATTGAAATATAGTTTTCGGATAATGCATTGACATCCGTACCCGGCTCATCAACAATCGTTTTAATTCGGCCATACCAGTAATAAACACGGTTCTTAGGATCTTTTTTCTTTTCAAATTCTTTTGATACATTATTTGAAGCCTGCCGGGTTATTTTTACACCACAGACCTGATCCATAGGAATACAGGGAGCATTAATATTTAGAAAGGTGCCTGAAGGCAGCTGGAAATCATGAATTTGGTCTGCTATCCGGGCTGTAAATTGGGACACACCCTTAAAATCTAAATCTTCCCCTTTTTTAAAAATCGAAACTGCTATACTTAAAATACCGTTTATTGCAGCTTCCCTGGCTGCCCCCACTGTGCCCGAATAATTAACATTCACCCCAGTGTTGCTACCGGGATTGATTCCGGAAATAACAAGGTCCGGTGGAGTAGTGAAAATTTGGGACAGGCCAAGCTTAACACAATCGGCCGGTGTTCCTGAAATAGCATATACCCGATCTTTTCCCATTGAATTTATTGTTTCAATCCTCATGGGTTCATTAAGGGTTATTCCATGACCCACAGCACTCTTTTCTCTATCGGGTGCAATCAGAGTAACTTCGTGGCAGGATTGAAGCGTTTTGTAAAGCGCAAGAATTCCAGGCGCATTATATCCATCATCATTTGTGAGCAATATCTTCATTGTTTACCTTCAGGTTGTAACTTTTTTAATTAAGCCTATACTAAAGTTTTTAATAGTTTTTATACGTCACACTTTGTTTTTTTTCAAGCATCATCATTTCGCCAATATAAAAATGCTGTTGTAAATGCATTTTTTAGTGATAATAAGATAACCTGATATTTGAAAATATTATATTTGAAAGGAACAATGTATGAGTTATCAACTTACAAGCTTTGAGGATCTTGCTGTGGGACAAAAAGCTTTTTTTAAAAAAAAAATAACACAAGCCGATTTATCCCATTTTATAGAGATAACAGGCGACCTAAATCCCCTACATGTTGATGATAGTTTTGCCAAACAAACATTTTTTGGGCAAAAAATTGCCCATGGCATGTTATCCGCTTCATTGTTTTCAACCCTGGTGGGAATGCACCTGCCAGGTATTGGTGCAATTTATAAATCCCAGACGCTAAACTTTTTACGTCCAGTATTTATAGGTGACAATCTTTGCGCATGGTTTGAAATAACAGCCATAGACCCAGAGGCTGAGATAATTGAAATAAGAAGCTGGATTGAAAATCAGGATAAAGAAATTGTCATAGAGGGAAAAACTATTGCAAGTCTTTTACGCGGGTTTTGCAAGTAAATTTGAAGTGTCAGCCTAAAAGGTATTTAATTTGTTGATTATTATTTTGAAATACTTTCAAGCCGCCAATTGAAAAGGAAGTGATTATTTTTTAACTTTTCCCACAGAAGCTATATAAATGGCAAACTCTTCTTCACCATCAAGGCCGAGCAGTTCGTCCAGTTCTTCCTGGTCATAGGCTGCTATTGCACAGGCACCGGCACCTATAGTCTCACAAGCAAGATAAAGATTCTGGCAGACATGTCCTGCATCAATAGCAATTACCTTATGGGCTGCAAGTCCATATCGCCATTCCATCCTATATGGTATAGCAACCCATATAAAGGTTGCTGCAGATTTGCCGGGATAGGACTGGCCAAGAGCGGCGATAACCATTTTTTCCCGTAACAAATCATCTGAAAATTCAAATACAAGCTGGTGGGAAAGGGGCAGATATCGATACATGCCAGGGTCAATTCCATCAACATTAAAAATTGCCAGATAAGTTTCAAGGGCATGGCGGCACCCTGCAGAAGGGACATTCCGATAGGCATGACCATTGAATACTTTTCCACGCAATCCCTGGGTAGACCAAAGCAAATAGGCAAGTTCTTCCAGGGAAAGGTTTTGTTTAAGATAAACCCTGTGGCTCTTTCTATTTCCGATAGCCCGGGTTAGATCAGCCTGTGGAATATTCTCCCACAGGTCAGAACCAGGCAGGTCAATTAGATTTGAGCCATTGGGACAGGGCTTTTCAATAGGAGGGACTCCAATACCCTGATTTTGATCTGTAAATCTGAAAACAATTTTTTTTCTGATACTGTCCTTAAGAAAATACCGATATAATTTTAATTTTTCATTTTCCATGACATTCCTAGTTTATTGTTATTTCAAAACATTAAAAATGTAGTTTGTGATAATACTTGAACGGTTCCTTTTCTTTGCACAAAGTATTATCACAATAGGTGCATGGGCATCATGTTTGGGAATGTGAAGCTAGCTTATAAGGTAACACTTAAAGTTTTATGATCAACATATTTTTTTTAAAAAATAGGTATTTATACCTATTTACACGGTCAGTTTTTTATAATACACAATAACTATAGTGTAATAAAATAGTTTTGTTCATTTCTTTCTTCTTTCTGGACTCTTCTGATTTTATTACAGTTTAGCTCCTTCCTTGAAAGAGCCCGTTGCACACGCGGGCTCTTTCTTTTTTAGATGCCCTGTGTTTCTAAATAACAGGGGATGTTAAATGGAAAAATGGATAATTTTATATGACGCCTGCAATAAATAGCTTGAAAAAAGCAAAAATAGAATATCAGATCCATCAATACCATCACGATACAAATTCAAAAGCTTATGGAAAAGAAGCTGCTGAAAAATTAAATGTTTCTTTTAGCAGGCTTTTTAAAACACTCATTATATTGGTTGATGATAAAGATCTGTGCGTCGCAGTCGTTCCTGTCTCCAAACAATTGGACTTAAAAGTATTTGCAAATGTTATGAAAGCAAAGAAAACGAAGATGGCTGATAAAAAAGAGGTTGAACGCTCAACAGGATATCTTTTAGGAGGTATCAGTCCTTTGGGGCAAAAGAAAAAATTAAAAACAATTATCGATAATTCAGCTCTGAAATTTGATACTATATACGTTAGTGCCGGACGTCGTGGTTTGCAGGTGGAATTGTCTCCAAAGGATTTGTGTTCACAAACAGATGCTGTGTATTTTGAGATCAGTAAGTAAACAATACTCGGTACTGGCCCTTGCCAATTTTCACCGAGGTAGATTTTTTGTTAAAGAAATGCCTCAATAGCCTGGTTTACCTCTGATGGCTTTTCAGTATGTACCATGTGAGTTCCGCCGGGTATAATTTTGACCCTTGTCTTAAACATATTTTTTTCCAGGTATTGTGCGTATTTAGGTGGAGCCATAATGTCCTGATTTCCGCATATAGCTAAAACAGGCAGCTTAATTGAAGATATCTTATCCATGATATCAAATTTATTGCAGGCTTTTAGATCATTTAAAAAAGAATTTGGACCATTTTCTTCACATCGTTTATTTAGAATGTCAATTAATTCCGGTCTGACTGAACCATGTATCGATTTTTGAAAATTATTAAAAAGTTCAATATCTTGTTTTGCCTTTTCCAGCATTTCAAGGAAGTTAGGATGTACTTTTAATCTTGCTCCACTGCCAATCAAGACAATAGCTTTTAAATCTTCTGGATAATCAAGAGCATATTGCAATGCGACCCCACCTCCTAATGAGTGCCCGACTAAAACGACTTCCCTGTAGTTCTTTGATTGGATATATTGTCTCATCCAATTTGTATATCCTTCAATTGTAGGACATAAATCCCCATCTGGATGCCCTGGTAAATTTATTGCTTCGGATTTATCAAAGTATTGTGTTTGGAATTGCCAGGATTCTTTACAACCCCCTGAGCCATGAATAAAGATCAATTGCATAGTTTCCATCCCTAATAGTTGAAATGTAAATAAGAACTAATTTTTTATTAATAGAAGTATAAAAATGTATCTATAGTTTTCCATTTAAAAACACAAAGGAAAATATAAAAAATATTGTATACTTATTATCAAATTCACTTAAGGGTTAAATTATATTTTACACAAGCTGATTTGTTGAAAAGCCTTTACAGGCTTAGGAGATGTTGATATGCAATTTCAGATAAAAATTTTAATCTATACGAAACTATCTGGTTTTTCTTTTAACCTTAATCCATTAAAGGTCTATTCATTATGAACCACATAACATCAGCAATAAAAGAAATCCAATCAGATCTTATTGAGTTTGCACAAAATCTGGTTAAAATAAAAAGTTACTCAGGAGATGAACAAAACATAATTGAGTTTATAAAAGAAAAAATGATCAAACTTGATTATGATGAAGTGGTAATTGATGCCATGGGAAATATTGTTGGTCGAATCGGTACGGGCGAACGCATCATTATGTTTGATTCCCATGTAGATACAGTAAAAGTAAATGATGTTGCAGAGTGGACATATCCTCCGTTTGACGGTGTCATTAAAGACGGCAGACTCCATGGAAGAGGATCTGTTGATATGAAATCTTCAGTTGCCGCCTCCCTCTACGCCGGGGCTATCGCAAAAAGGCTGGGGTTCCATCATGACAAGACCATTTATGTATCCTGCACTGTATTGGAAGAAGACTGTGACGGTGAAAACTTGAAACATGTATTTAGTGAGTGTAGTTTTAAACCGGATTATATGGTCATATGCGAACCATCCAGCAATAAACTGGTCACAGGTCATAAAGGGAAAGCCCAGATTGCTATTAAAACACATGGTATTTCTGCCCACGGCTCTGCACCTGAAAAGGGGCTGAATGCAATTTATGAAATGGCTCAGATTATTCAAAGAGTAGAAAAAACCAGTGATTACCTCATGAACAATAAAGGGCAGCATGGGACCCTGGTGGCCTCAAAAATTTCCAGTTTAAGTGAATCTCTTAATGCGGTTCCTTTTGAAAGTGAAATATACCTGGATCGCCGCATGGTGATGGGTGAAACAAAAGAAACAATACAAAAAGAAATGGATGCCATCATTGCAGATAAAAAAGCATCCTGGGAGATAGGCGTTCTAAATCGTAAAACCTGGACAGGGATGAATGTAAGATATCATCCGTTTCATCTTCCCTGGAAGATTAATCTTGATCATGACCTTACAAAAATCTGTTTTAAAGCATTTAAGAAGGCGTTTGAGTCTGATCCTGAGCTTGACTATTGGGATTTCAGCACAAATGCGGTTACAACAACAGCCATGGGCATACCCACCATCGGTTTTGGTCCCGGAGAGTATAAACTGGCGCATATGGTGAATGAGAATTGCCAGCTGAGCCAAATTGTGGATGCCTGTGATTTTTATACAACTTTGATGGGTACAGTGTAACGTACCGGGATTCTCCCGTTTCAGGTTATAGCGAATTTAAAAATTAGATCTGTTATAGGTATATTGTACTTGGTTGGGAAGATTTCAAGGATTTTTGAATTGAGTTGAACAATGTTTTTTAATCACGGATCAGGATTTTGATCTAAATATCTTGGATTATTCAAATTTTTTAAAAAGATACTCAAGACCATTCAGTTTAATTTCATAAACAGCCTGCAGCATTTCCCCAAGCTTCCCTTCTGGGAAGCCTTTATGTGAAAACCAGACCAGATATCGTTCTGGAAGGTCAACTAAACGCAAACCCTTATATTTACCAAATGGCATTTTTGTGGTTGCCAGAGTAATGAATGCTTTTTTGTCGGGTTGAATGAGTTTTGCCATATTTTTTGTTTGGGACAATAGTTTTTTAAAGTATTTACTTGCTGTTCACTTGGTTGATTCAGACCAAGTTATAAGGTAGCTTGTCAGTTCAGGCAAATTATTAATTTCTGGTTTTTTCACAATCCATTTTCCTTTAATACCAAGTTCATTGCAGGTCAAATCGAAATAGGACATGGCAATACCCATATCCACCCTTTGAAGATCTGCCATTTTGAACATTTTTTTATTATTTTCATAATAGTTTTTGGTCCGCTGCAAAAAAAAATGAAAAATATTATTATTTTTTTCTTTGATTATACGCCACGGTTGTCGATTTGATGCAGATGGTGCCAGACGAACCATATCGAGAGGAACTGAAAAAGATCCGGCATCTTCAGGGGAAAGGGCTATATTGAATTTTTCTTGAAAATAAAGTTTGTTCCAATGTTTCCGTTTTGATGCTTTGGCACTCCAGCGAATAATTTTATCAACGACTCTTTTTTTTGAAGCAATATGTCCTATTGCAACAACTGCCGGTACAAATTCATTATGTTTGGTTGAAATTTTTTGTGAAAAAGTGCTCTTATTGAAACTCCCTCCAAGCCAGCATGTCCCAAGCCCAATATGGGTAGCGAAAAGTATGATTTTTTCCATCATGTAACCATAGTTTTCCAGGTTATACTCTGAACTCCTATCCGCACACCCTATAATAAACCCGGAAGCACCCCGGATAAAACCATATGTCCCCAGCCCCTTTAGCGCTTTATTATCTTGCACATCAGCCGCGATGAGATGAAATCTTGAAGATGTATTGAAAGGTCCTGTTTTATTGCCAGAGATGAATTCGTCAATCAAAGCCCTTTTTTCTTCAGGAATCGGTTTGTCAATATACGATCTGCATGAGAACCTGTTTGTTATTATCTTCGTTACTGGGAAGATTGTATCCATGGTATAAAAATCCATCATAGTATGAGTAATATATAAAGGGATTCAAGCTTGTTAACCTCAGGCTTATTTACAATCACAAGCGGATGGCTGTCAAGAAATAGATAAAATCAGATACTTTTCAAAAATGCAAAATTAAAATATAAAACAATTATTAAATAAATAAAAATTTTACATCCGGTTTTTATCGGGAATACGCTTTGTGCCTGGGTTAAGATTGTTGGAATTGATCAGGAAAACCAGATATCCTTCAGACAGAGATTTGAGTTTGCTCAGCATATTTTCGACCATCTTAAAAGATCTTTTTTAAAAACTAAGGGTTTTTCCTAATTGACAAACCAATTTCAACTTATTATACGATAAAAATAACAATCCACGACAAACCTAAAAGTGTTACTCTGCAAAACTGATCTCAATTGTTATACTGCTAAAACCAAACAATAAACGGGGGATTTTGTGTATGAAAAAGGTACTGACCATGTTTATATTAATGATTCTCATCGGGCTTTACGGGTGTACTACCAAACAATTGGAAATGTCGCAAAGTGACTATATTGTTAATATCACACCCATTGAACCAATTATCGTTTACAACAACAGTGATTTGGATGATGCGATAAAAAAATTGGAAATGATCCAACCCGTATCAATCGGCAAAATTAATCTTTTGGATATTCCTATATTTAATAGGATGAGAAAAATGCAGGCATTGCCTTTTAATAGAGCCTATGCAATAGGTTTTCCTCATATTGTGGGCGGGAGCTATAAGACATGGAATTATAGAACTTCAAATAGGGCAGCAAAGGCTGCATTAAAAGGCTGTTTAAATTTTGTAAAAGATAGGGAAAAGCATTTAAGTGGAAAAGCTGGAGCCCAATTAATATTGTTGAATAATAACCTGTTAATACACCCTGATATGCTGCCAAAGTCATTTCATGTGCCCTATATGTTGAAGAGAGTTACCCAGTCAGGTGAAACAACTATTTTGCATGGAATGTTTCAATATGAAGGACCTGGAGAAAATTTAAAACTCAAATTTTTTGATAGTAATGGTTTATTGGTGGGCGAAGGAACTTATTCATTAACAATACTTCAAGCAGCATTCGATACAGGCTCATTTAAAATGATGTACTTCCCAGAACAAATAGAAATTGAAGGGACGTTTTTGACTGAGAAAATTAAATTAAAACATAAACCAGATTGGTTAAGAATATCAAAAGGAAAAGGCAATCTATCAGACGGGGGTATGGTTACTTTTTTAACAGGAATTTCTATCGAACACCTTAAATATTATGAACACCTGCTGGAGTGATCGCAAAAAAAATGGGATTAATTCACCCGGCGCTCTTCTTTGTACTTTGGAATATGATGGAGCATATATTGGAAAACAATGACAAAAAAACAAGCTGTTATTGTGGAAATCAAAAAACTTATGAAGAGTGTTGCTTTCCATTTATTTTCGGAAATTTAAAACCTGAAACTCCAGAACAATTGATGAGATCAAGATTTTCTGCCTTTTGCATAAAGGATATTGAGTATTTAATTTCAACCCACCATCCTTCCAAGCGCCAGTTAAATGAGCGTGAACTATTGGCCAAAACAATCCATGAAACCCAGTGGCTGGCTTTAAAAGTATTGAAAACAGATAAAAGTCAAATCAACCAGGGGGTTGGACATGTGGAATTTGCTGCTTTTTATAAAAGTATTGAGGAAGGTCAATTGCATGAAAATTCAAAATTTATCTATGAAAACGAGCAATGGTATTATCTTGATGGCGTGACCCTTGACCCTTTGAAATTTGGCCGGAATGAACCATGTTGGTGTGGTAGCATGAAAAAGTTTAAAAAATGTCATGGTAAATGATATTTGGCAAAGCCTGATTAAAAACTATTTGAAAAGATATTTAAGATCATTAAGAAAATTTTTCTTTAAAAGATTAAAATTCTATTTGCAATTTGAAAAAAATATTGACACCGATTTGACAAAATCTTTTTGTTAAAATTACTAATTCAAGGATTATCTATTCGTTCAACGGGAAATCTTTTTTATTTTGAACACTAATGGCATCATAGTTGCTCTTATAGACCTTAAGGACTATGGACCGGTATTTATATAAAAAGAGAGTATTCAAAAAATTGGACAAAAAGGAAAAGAAAACCTTGAACGAAGAGGGGAGATGAAAGATGGTTGGAGATGTTCTAAAATCCTTTCAATTCTATGGATTTGCAGTAATCCAGCTATTGATTGAACCCAAACGGTTTTTTATAGAATTGTCAAACAATACAACAGTTGTAAAATCATTGGGTTTCTGTATGGTTTGTAGTATTTTCTATGTAGCAGCAAGTCTGTTGACCTGTGGTTATCTCAACACTGTTAAAATGGGATTCATTTTTTTTTTAAACAGTGCAGGTATGATATTCCTTTCAGTATACCTAAGCAATATGGTCGATAGGATATTCATTAAAACCAAATGTGATTTTGAATTATTTTTCAGTGTTTATGTATTTTCTTCAAGTATTGTTTTACTGGTGTCCTGGGTGTCTTTCTCCCTTTGGATTACGGAACCTTGGAAATGGTGGTTGGTTTATACAGGACTAAAAAATACATGTAGTTTCTCAAGGAGGTCTGCTTTTTTGGTTCTGTTGGTTATGATAGTAATTTATTTCTTTTTAATGTATTCCCTGAATTTGTGTCTTCGTAATTAAAAACTGTTTATAAAAATGAATAACTAGTTTTAAGAAAAATAGTCTGTGAGGATCTTTTTGTATGGCAAACAAGAAATACATAATTAACTCTGATCTATATGATGCCGTTCTGTTTGATTTGGATGGTGTGGTTACAAAGACTGAAAATTCCCGGCCAAAAAACAAAGATTATACACTAACAGGATTTAAATAATTTTTCCATTCTGGAAAAAAACTGACATATTTTTTTAAAATTCACAATGACCATCTACTTATTTCAAATATTCAATTTTTTAAACTTGTCCAAACCATTCTTATTTAGCCTTCCATAACAAATAAACTGACCTATCAGACCACCCAGTTTAATTGGCATTATTTATGCTTTTTAGGGGATCAGGTTTTGAAAAATAGTAGAACGCTGATTGAAAATATCCTTTCAGCACTATGAAAACAATATTAATTGTTACTGGAGTTGAAAATGAAAAAATATAAATATTTATTTGGGCCTGTTCCTTCAAGGCGTTTTGGGGCGATCTATAGGGGTTGATTTAATTCCTTACAAAACCTGCAGCATGAACTGTGTCTTCTGTCAATTTGGAAAAATCCGTGAAACAACCATTACCCGTGAAGAATACGTATCCACTGATCTTGTGAAAGAAGAACTAAAATCTTGGCTGAAAACAAACGAAAATGCCGATTATATAGCTCTTTCAGGCTCGGGTGAACCCACACTGCATTCCAGGTTTGGTGAAATATTGGAGTTTATCCGCACAAACACAAATATACCAGCAGTACTTTTAACCAATAGTACAATGCTTTATCTTCCTGAAGTTCGAGAAGCGGCTGCTCTTGCGGATATTGTAAAGATTTCATTGAGTGCTTGGGATCAAGCATCATTAAGGCGTGTGAATCGACCTCATCCGCAGATACAGTTTGAACAATCGTTCGAGGGACAAAAAGATTTTCGAAACCATTTTAAGGGACGGCTATGGATGGAAACTTTCCTTTAGACAAGGATCGGATGTTGGAGCTTGCTAAATTGTTTCAACCGACAGCAGAGTTAATTGCAGAATTTAATACAAACAACAAAGGATATCAGCAAATAAATCAAGATACTATTCTTTCCATGCTACAGCGTCGACCATGTACAGCACAACAGATTGCAGAAGTGTTTGATATGCATCTGAATGAAGTAACAAAATATCTTGGAAAACTAATGAGAACAAACCGAATCCGAGCTGACAACGCCCTTAGGCATGCTTGTGTCTTACCCTTACATCAGTGTGATTCATAGCTCTCTTTTTGTTAATTTAAAGATTTAAAGGGTTAATTGCAATTATAATAACATCTTTGTTCCAAGGATTTATTCGTTCATTATTGCTTGTCGTATTTATTTCCAATGTGTAAATTAAGCTGACAGTTAATAACTCCAGAGAGTACTCATTCTAAATGAAACCATAATATTACAAGCATCTAATTTTGGATTAGTAATCGGTTCTGAGCAATAATGTTCTTCCGCGAAAGACAGTCTACCATTAGCTAACAATAATTTCACTATAATGTTTCAGTAGATTTTTTTCAAGAAATCGTGAGTTCCAGAATTAGAGAATAATAACTGGTATCTTTTTTGCAATCTCAATGTGAAGAAGGTTGAAACCAATAGAAGATTAAAGCTGAACGAAGTAGAAAATCATCAAATGGTTTTGACATATTACTTTTAATAGCAATAAGGAGATTTATAATGAATGCACTCGTTATAATGGTGGTCGCGTTTATAGGCTATATCCTGATGTATAACCTGTATGGCAAATTTATTGGACAGAAAATTTTTAAGTTATCAAAGGAGATGACGGTTCCTTCCGTTGAACTGGAAGACGGCGTGGATTATGTCCCCACGAAAAAGGAAGTTATTTTTGGTCATCATTTTACATCCATTGCTGGAACAGGTCCCATTGTCGGGCCGGCTGTCGCCATTATATGGGGCTGGGTGCCGGCACTGATATGGGTGTTTTTCGGAAGTATTTTCATGGGCGCGGTTCATGACTTCGGTGCCTTGATCATCTCTATGAGAAACCAGGGGAAATCCATTGCCGATTATACATCAAAATATGTCAACAGTCGCACCCGGTTCTTCTTTTTTTTGATTGTATTTTTAGAACTCTGGATTGTGATTGCTGTTTTCGGCCTAGTCATTGCCGTCGTCTTTGCCATGTATCCGGCAGCCGTATTTCCGGTCTGGTGTGAGGTTTTCATTGCCGTTTACCTCGGCCATGTAATTTATAAACAAGGCAAAAGTATTATGACCTGGTCCATTATTGCCGTGGTTGCTATGTATTGCACTGTATTTATAGGTGTATACATACCCATAACAATGCCTGCCATTGCCGGAATTCCAGCTACTGGAGTATGGACGATTATCCTCTTGATTTATGCATTCATCGCCTCTACCCTTCCTGTAACTACGCTGCTTCAGCCCCGCGATTTTATCAACTCCCATCAATTGTTGATTGCCATGGCGCTGCTGATTCTCGGGGTAATTTTTTCTGCCTTTGGTGGAAATCTAGAAATTGTCGCTCCGGCGGTTCAGATGACACCGGCCGAGGCCCCACCCATGTGGCCTTTCCTGTTTATAACCATTGCCTGTGGTGCCATTTCAGGTTTTCATTCCCTGGTATCTTCAGGAACCTCTTCCAAACAGGTCAGGACCGAAACGGATTCTCTCTTTGTCGGATATGGTTCCATGCTCATGGAAGGTGCGCTTGCCACCCTGGTAATCATTGCTGTTTCCGCTGGAATCGGTATGGGATATGTAACCAAATCAGGAGAAACCCTGATGGGGGTGGCAGCCTGGACAACCCATTACTCATCTTGGGCAGCTGCAGCCGGGTTAGGCTCTAAAGTAGCCGCTTTTGTGAACGGGGCTGCCAATATGATTGCTTCAACGGGATTGCCCAACAGTTTTGCAGTAGTGATCATGGGGGTGTTTGTGGCATCTTTTGCCGGCACCACCCTGGATACGGCCACCCGTATCCAGCGGTATATTGTTTCTGAACTTTTCGGCGGTTTTAAATTAAATTTTCTCACGGGCAAATACGTGGCTACGTTTATCGCCGTTGCAACGGCCTTGATCCTTGCATTTGCAACGGGTGCCGGTGGAAAAGGCGCTCTGAAACTCTGGCCCCTGTTCGGTGCAGTTAACCAGACCCTTGCAGGCCTTGCCCTGATTATTATTACATTGTACCTGAAAACCAAAGGCGGGATGAAGTGGCTGATAGCCGGTCTTCCAGCCGTCCTCATGATGATTATGACTATATGGGCACTTATATTGAATCAGACCTCATTCGGCACCAGCCACAATCTGTTGCTCCAGGTAGTGAATGGTATTATCCTTTTTCTGGCAGCCTGGATCACCATCGAAGGGCTCATAAAGTTTATGAGCATGAAATCCGAAATCGAATAAAAATTTGTATGAGCAGGAAGAAATAATCTCTTCCTGCTCATCAGAGGATTCTACATGTTACCCGTACTTAAGAGACAATATATTAAAACAACACTCCCCGTGGCTGGCCTTTTTCTGGTCTTTGGTCTGGCGAGACAATTGGATTTTATCACGGCAGGGCAGTTTGTTATTCCCTCTGCTCTGCATTCAGTCGTATTTGTCTTATCCGTGATTACGGCAATTGCAGGACCTGTTTTTTTTCGGACCTTCTTTGCCCATTCCATGCGGGGGAAAAAAGAAGTTCCGGCCAAAGAATTTTTATCTTTTCAAAAAAAACTTTTATGGATATCACAGATTACTCCCTACTTTGCTTTTGCAGCGGTTTTGTGTGATTTCTCCCGATTTTATGCAGCTGCCATTGTGCTCATGGCCCTGTATGCCATATATTATTATTTTCCATCCAAAAATCGGATCCATTTTGATCGTGTCATATTCAGGGTAAAATGAATAAACCAAAGATATATATAAGAGATTGTATTGAACGGATAAAAAACCGGATGATAGACATCTGGCAGGTGGCGGATGAGGTAGCAAGGGATAAGGCTGTTGGAACCATTGAGGCGGAACTCGAAGAACTTGAGTATATTTTTGCTGTTCTGGTGCAGGGAACATTTATTGGAATGCCGTCTCCGCCCGTACAGATCTGCATGGATCTTCTCCCTTTAATGGAAAAGGATTTGATCCTGCTTCTTGAAAGGGTGGACACAGCTAATGAACCATTATCAAGGCTGTTCTCCGTATTTGATATAGGATAAAAACCATGGCTGAACTTAGGACATTATTTTTTCTGGGCAAGGGCGGAACGGGAAAATCTACGGCATCGGCACTTTTATCGCTGGTATTGATGGAGAAGGGTAAAAAAGTGCTCCTGGCTTCCTTTGATGATGCCCACAACCAATCCGATATTTTTGAGGCAGATTTATCCGATAAAGCATGCACACTGGGGCCTTGTCTTGAAGTCCTTCAAATAGACCGGGATAAGGAAATTAAGCGATATCTGAAAAAAACGGCCCGGAATGTTAAGAATAGCTATGCCTACCTGACAGCCTTTAACCTGGACAATTATTTTGATATTCTAAAATTTTCTCCCGGTATGGAGGAATATGCTTTGGTGACAGCCTTCATGAACCTTCAAACCAAATACAAAACATATGATTACCTGATCATTGATATGCCACCAACTGCCTTGTCTTTAAGATTTTTTAATCTTCCGGCCCTGTCATTGATCTGGATTGATCAACTTGAAAAACTACGGTTGGAAATTTATAAGCGAAAGGAAATCATTTCCAAGATTAAATTTGCCGGGAAGGAATTTGAGCGGGATAAGGTTCTGTCCAGAATCCGGGAGATTAAATCCGATTACCAGACACTCAAGGCTGTTTTTGAAGATTCCCGGAAGACAAATCTCTTTGTTGTATTTAACCAGGATGTGCTGTCTGTGGCAGAAACCAGGCGGATCTTGGATCAGCTTAATTCCCTGGATATAGGAATCAATGGACTGATTTGCAATGACCGAATGCAGGAAGGGGCAAAAAAAAGAAAGACTGAGAATAACTTTTCATCCCTTCCAGTTCAGCACATCCCTTTTTCATCATCTTCTTTAATTGGAATGTCTGCATTGAAGCATCACATCGCTTCATATAACCTGACATTTGGTGAGATTCTAAATAACCCTTCCTGATCTCATGACACCACTGTAAAATAAGTATCAAATATTTAATATCGCCAGTGCGGATATGCCGGGAATTCTTCTCTCCTTATCCCTTTTTCGCCACTATTCGGGCAACCTGGGATGATCCATTAATGGGATCCATGCTGCTGATGATGTCAAATGTATCAGGGGAAGATTCGGCTTTGTGATAAACACTTTTAAAAAATTTATGCTGTTCAATATCAATGGTATTTAATTGTTTTTCAGCCTCTGATGCATCAATGTCCAGCATGCCGGCCAGTCGATGGATCCGGCATTCCCTGCTGCAGATTAACCGCACGGATAAAGTTTGACTGCGGGGCAGGATCAAATGGGTTCACTCATTTTTTAAACCTTTCAATAAAATTCTTGGAGTTGATAATTTTAAGTATCTCCTGTCTTTCCATTTCAAAATATTTTCCAAGTTCTCTTCTGGAAAAATTCACAAGTTTCTTCATCCCTGAAATGGTTTCACCATGATTTGAGGCAAATTTATGGGCAATGTCCAGAGCTGTTTCATCCAGACTTGATGAAGACACAACGCGGTCCACAAGGCCGAGCTCCAATGCCTTTCGGGCATCGATGTCCCTGTTCAACAAGAGGGTTTCCCAGGCTTTGCCGATTCCCATCATTTTAGACAGTAGAAAGGGTCCACCGCCTATGGGGATCATGCCCAGATCAAGATAGGGATTGCAGAACAGTGTATTGTCAGCCGCGATCCTGTAATCACAGGCAAGACTGATATTGAGAAAAAGTGAAATTACACTGCCCTGGCATGCATGGATGACAATCCGGTCCAGGCCGATGATACCTAAGACAACCTGGCTTGTGATGTTACACAGTCTGTGGAGATCAAACATGTCCGTGCCCTGGCTTTTTTCCAGGAAAAACCGAGTGTATGCTTCGCAGCCGGCCTCCCGGAAATCGGAATTGAGCAGGATGACTTTGACATCACTTGATTTTAAAATACGGTCTGCAAAATTGGAAACCATGTCCCGCTTTGCAAGACTTGATAAATGTTCCAGAAGATTTTTCCTGAATCGAAGATGAAGAACCTCACCTTCCAGACAGCTTGAAAAAAAGCCAAAATCTTCTTCCAGGCATATGTCTCCCATTTTCAACCTCCTTGATTCATTGTTTATTTATTTTCTTCCTCTATTTTGAGTAAATGCAATGACAATGCCATGCCTGAGGGGTTGAGCAAATTAGCTGTACGAATTCTTAATGGATTTAAATCCAAATGCGTGAAAATACCCATACGGATCTGTTTTGCCTTGGCACAATCCCATAGTTAAAAACCAGGATAAGAAAAATGACATTTGATCCGGATAAATTAAACCTGAAACCCAATGTCAGTTTTTTTTACATATTGAAATAATTTGGTTTGATCCTTTATAAAGGACAAGTGTTTTTTTGTACTCCTTAAAGGCACAAATGCCGACTGGGCAATGCTTTTGATAATAAATAGGATGATGGCACAGCAATTGCTAAATTTCTAAGGCAGCAGATAAAAAATTTAATAGGAACGAGTAATTACCCTGGGTGGCAGATCTGCCACGGGAATTTAAGAGGATCTATAAATAATGATAAGGAGACAGATAATGGATAAAAAAATAAATAAAATTCTGGCCTGTATTGATCTTTCTGAATATTCGTTAATAACACTTGAATATGCTTTGGAGTTTGCAAAAAAAACAGGGGCCAAGATAGCGGTTTTTAACGTCATGAATCAGAGGGAGATCAATGGCATTGACATGGCCAATGGCTATTTTCCCGGATATTATATCAACGAGGTTGATACCCAGGAATATGTCATGAAGCTGACAAAAGAAAGGTATGAACGGTTGAAACAATTGATAAAAGAAAATTTTGCTGACGACGAATCTATAATGGATATAGAGATCAGTAAGGGTATCCCCTCTGAATGTATCCTGAACATGATTAAATCCAAAGAAATAGATTTAGTTGTAATGGCCAACAAAGGCCGGGGAAACATTTCAAGATTTTTATTTGGAAGCGTTGCTGAAAAAGTATTCAGACATTCTCCAGTTCCCGTGGTCAGTGTCAGGGATAAATTGATATTCAAAAGATAAACACTTTGTGATGAATGACATCTAAAACACTGGAGGTCAAAAATGCTGATAAGAGAATGGATGAGTAGATCAGTAATTACCATAGACTATAACGATTCTTTGAATGATGCGATAAGATTGTTTCAAACAAAAATAATTTCCATGCTTCCCGTGTTAAGCAGCGAAAAGCTTGTCGGAATTATAACAGATGGGGATATTAAGAAGGCCGCACCCTCTGATGCCACATCCCTGGATAGATTTGAAATGCCGTCACTAATGGATAAAGTTAAAATTGAATCTGTCATGTCCCAGCCCGTTGTCACCATCCAGAACGATCATACGGTGGATGAAGCTGCAGCAATCATGTTGAGAAAAGGGATATCCGGGATGCCCGTACTTGATAAAAGTGGCAGGATAAAAGGGATTATCACCAAAAGTGATATTTTCCGCTGTTTTGTTTCGTTTACAGGCGTTTCAAAAAAAGGACAGATCTTTGCATTTAACCTGAAGGACAAGCCCGGTGTTATCCATATTTTAAGCGATATCATCAGGGAACATGGCGGCAGACTATGCAGTATCATGACATCCTACGATGATATTGAAGATGGGTTCAGAAAAGTGTTTTTTCATACGTTTGATATTGATCCTTCAAGCATTGAGGGCCTGTTTAAAAAATTTCAAAAGGTTGGGGAATTATTCTATGCAGCAGATCTGACACAGGGAATCAGGAAGATTTATTAATAAACATGTGTACAAATAAAGGAGTTATGAAATGAATCAGAAAATACATAAAATACTGGCCTGCATTGATTTTTCAGATTATAGCCTGATGGTATTGAGCTATGCCATTGAACTGGCAAAAAATTCAAATACCGAGATTGTTGTTTATAACGTTATTAACCAGAAAGAAGTTCATATGGTTGAAATCGCCAGTACATATGCATCCAGCAAAATAAGTGTTGAAGGCTATGTCAAGGATTTGAAAAAATACAGAGAGACAAAGATAAAAGGGATGATAAAAGAACACCATTTTGAAGAGAAATCAAAGATCAGCTTTAAGTTAGATGTGGGTATTCCATCAGAACAGATTTTAGAAGCCGTTAATACCGAGAATATTGATCTCATTGTAATGGCCAACAAAGGCCGGGGAAATATTTCAAGGGTATTTTTTGGCAGTGCTGCCGAAAAAGTATTCAGACACTCCAAAGTACCCGTTGTCAGCGTCAGGGATCGAAAAATTTTCAAGAGGAAAAGTTGATATGTCTGAAAATACGAACAAAATTCTTGTGGCCCTGGATGGATCGGAAAAAGCGTTTAAAACTATTAAATATCTCTGCAGTTTTAAACCGTTTCGCAAAAAGGAACTTGTTTTACATAATATTATCACCAGAATTCCGGAATGTTATTTCGATTTTAAAAAAGAGCCTTCAGGATATAAAACAAGCCCAAGGTAAGAATGCTTCCTTTTTCGATTATAAAATACTTCAATATATTCAAAAAATATTTTGGATAAAATTATACAAGGTGCCAAAAGTCGAGCTAATGAAATAGTTAAACCGGCTAAAGAAGAAAAATGTGATACCGTAGTTTTTGGTCGAAAAGGAAAGTCTGACGTTAACAGTTTTTTAATGACTGTCTGTTTTGTTTACGAAGTGTAAAAAAAACAGACAGTCAAAAAGGTATATTAGGAATCGTTTAATTTTTCTTTATGCTTTAGTTTAAGTAGGCTACGCCTTTAATGGCATCATAGCAATGCTTGGCATATATCTTGGAATAAGGAACAGCGTAAGAAATAAATCAGGCACAGGACCTTAATATCTGGGAGTAATTAATAAGGCTGATTTAAGACTTCCCATGCGAGGAAGTGGAAATATCGGACAATAGAAAACATTTTAGGGCAATATTAATTATGGTATGAACTTTTAAAAAAATATATGTTACAAATAATAAAGACAAAAAATAACAGCGGTATGGTACAATCTGACACTTGTTTTTTATTCAATCTTTAGCTACCGGGAAAAGATTGGAATTAATTTAAATTATGCAAAATTAGGAGATTAAACATCAAAGGAATAATTACACTTTTTACTCAATTGAGTCTTAAAAAAAAGGTTTATCTTCTAAATATTATCCTTTTGTGTATTTCTTTGATTGGTGCATCTTTGATGATTTGGTACACTTATAGAATAGAAATCGTTTTTGATAATATAATTAAGAAAGATATGGCTATTTTCCATTCGGCTGAAGTCCTGGGTTCTTCTCTTGTAAATCAGAAAGGATTTGTCTCCTATTACTTTCTTGACAATAACTTGGACTGGATTGTTCAGTTAGACGCGTATCGTAAGTTTTTTGATGAGAACCTTGCGAAAGTCAAGTCACTGATAAATGAACCTTGGGAAAAAAACGCTATCACCGAAATTGAAAAAGAATATTTGGTATATTCTGACACAAGAGATAAAGTAGTGGAATTATATCGGGCTGGTGAGAAAAAAAAAGGTTTTAACCTGCATAATCAGGCAAGAAAATCGTTTTTTAATATACTTGAACTATGTGAACAGTTTAAAACATTTCATAAGGGAAAAATTCAAGAAACAATCGTGATCCATAAAAAGGAAGCCCATCAGATGAGATTACTTGCAATCATGGGGATTATGGTTTTTCTTCTTTTCACTCTTTTGGTCAATTTTATCTTTACTCGTTACATTATGGAACCGATTCATAGGTTGGCATTGAAGGCAAGTCCCGGAAAAACGCCTACCATCCCCGCAAATGAGGTGGCCGAGTTGAAAGATAGCGTACTTGGGTTGATAGAAGAATCTGAAATGACACATTTAGAGTTGAAGCATAGCCAAGAATTACAGATGCGGTCAGAGAAAATGGCGTTAATGGGTAAACTGGCTGCCGAAACGGCTCACAGTATCCGAAACCCTTTGACTTCAATTAAAATGAGGCTTTTTTCATTAAATCGAAACGTTTCTTTTTCAAAGTCTCAAAAAGAAGATTATGATGTTATCGCCAATGAGATTGTTCAAATTAATAAAATCGTTGAAAATTTTTTAGAATTTGCCCGCCCACCTAATTTGGTGTTCAAAATAATTAGTCCGTCAGTAGTTGTAGATAGTGCTATTTATCTGCTGGAACAAAGATTGCAATCGTATAATGTTACGATAAAAATTATTCGTGACCGCTTTCTTCCAGAAATGTTAGTCGATCCTGAGCAGTTCAAAGAGGTTATTGTGAACATCATGATCAATGCATGTGAAGCGATGAACAAGGGCGGCTTAATTATTATACAGGAAGAAGAAATATATGTTGATTCATTGAAAAATTTAGCTGTTATTAAAATAACAGATAATG
>Ga0307989_1000197_pt1 | contig 43309 bp, 45 predicted proteins | sample EllFjometagen185_FD_203164 | JGI IMG/M metagenome (GOLD analysis project Ga0307989, IMG submission 203164) | Marine microbial communities from Ellis Fjord, Antarctic Ocean - #185 | ecosystem: Environmental > Aquatic > Marine > Unclassified | place: Southern Ocean | collected 2014-10-08 | reverse complement strand
AAAACAGATCATCAATTTTTATATTTTTTTGTTTTTCGTTGCAGTTACTCTTACAAAGTTGCATTTACCTTTTCAATTGACCTTATGTATTTTATACCCACCTTAAAGCTAAAATATAGCTTGGCAAAGTGATTGTCTGATATAATTTTATTAGAATTTAACAATTCCAGTAATTCATTAGGGAGATAAAAAGATGTACAAAATTACAGGTGCTGATTTAAAAAAAATAATTCCTATATTAAAAGAAGACAAACTGACCTATCCCTTGGCTCTTGGAGTTCTTGATGGAACTTTCACCGGCTATGCATATATAAATAACAAAGAAAAACCCAGCAAAGCTATTATATTTCATACTCACGTTGGATTTATGCATTATCTTGGTAGCGAACCCGATTATAGTGAAGCTGCAGATATCGGCAAAATAGTATTAAGTTATAGAAGTGACAGAACTTATTGCAACTGGGTGGAATTTGCTCACTGCCCTACATCTGTTGCAAAAATAATAGAAAGAAAATATCCCGATGTTGATTCATTTCCTAGAATCTCCTGGCATACGGATCCTAAGCTCTTTTCTAATGCACCTAAACCGACCATCCCCAAAGGCTGTACAATTACCCTTATAAAAGAAGAACATTTTGATAACAAACCCCTTAAACATGAAACAGAGCTATTTTGGGACTCTGCAAATGAATTTATAAAAAACACTTTTGGGGTGGTGGCTCTTGATGCTGACAAAAAAATAATTGGTGTATGCAGTTCGGTTTCAAATTCTGATAATTTTCATGAAATTAATATTGAAGTTATTAAAGACAACCGCAGACAGGGTATCGGTTATGCTGTTGCCTATCGCTTTATTCAAGAATGTTATAAACGCGGTAAAAAACCTCACTGGGATTCACTTGAACGAAATCTACCTTCCGGGATTCTTGCAAAAAAACTAGGTTTTTTAGAAGTCGGCAAATACCCACTCGTATCCTGGACATATAAGTAAAAGCCACTTTAAACAAATGTTCATTAAAAAATTTATTAAGTTAGAGTTTCCAGATATCTTTAGCGTATTCCGCTATTGTACGATCGCTTGAGAATTTACCGGAATTAACCATATTCTTTATACACTTAAGGGCAAATTCTTTTTTATTTCCAGCGTCTCGATTCAGCCTCATTCTTGCATCTACAAATGCTTCTAAATCATGAAGAACGAAATAATAGTCAGGAGCATGCCATGATGCACCCTTCGTAATGGAATCATAAAGTCCCTTGAAAGAACCGTCCATATCTTCAACTGTCCCATCAATCAATGTTTCAACAACTCGTTTTACCAAGAGATTATCCCGAATTATTCTATTAGGGTCATAGCTTTCTCTAATTGAGTTTATTTCATCAACATGCGCCCCAAATATATAGTTGTTTTCCGCACCTGCTTCTTCAATAATTTCAATATTTGCACCGTCATATGTTCCGAGAGTTACAGCCCCGTTTAACATAAACTTCATATTGCCGGTTCCCGATGCTTCTGTACCTGCAGTAGAAATCTGAATAGATACATCTGCCGCAGGGAAAAGTTTCTCTGCATATGAAACATTGTAATCTTCAACAAACAGAACCTTTATTCTATCATTCACTTCAAAATCATTATTTACAATATCCGCTATTTTGTTGATGAATTTTATAATTGCTTTGGCCCTTTTATAGCCGGCAGCTGCTTTACCTCCAAAAATAAAGGCCGTAGGCTTAAAATCTTTTAATTTTCCATCTTTCATCATAAAGAACAGATACAGTATTGAGAAAATATTCAATAACTGTCTTTTATACTCATGTATCCTTTTAATCTGGATATCAAAAACCATATCAGGATTCAACTGGATTCCCTGCTTTTTCATAACATAAGCTGCAAGCTGTTCTTTTTTAATGCTTTTTATTTTTTTGAATTGATTTATAAAACCATCATCAATATAATTTTTTAGTTTTTTCAACTCAACAAGATCAGTCATAAACCCCTCACCGATGAGAGATTTAAGATATGAAGATAATTCCGGATTACACAGCCCAAGCCATCTCCGTTGAGTTATGCCATTAGTCTTATTTTGAAGTTTATCAGGGTATAATATCAACCACCTGCTAAAAACTGAATTTCTCAGAATCTCAGTATGTATTGCAGCAACACCATTAATATGACCGCTTACATACACTGCCAGTCTGGCCATATGTATCATATTTTCGGATATTATCAGGAATTCTTTCTGCTCTGAACCTTTTATACCCTTTAAAGATAATTCCCTTTTGAGCTTCCTGTTAATTCTTTTCGCAATGTTAAGATGCTTCGGTAATATCTCTTTATATAAGTTTACTCCCCATTTTTCAAGCGCTTCCGGCATTATCGTATGGTTTGTATAATTAAATGTTCTTCTGGCAATATCCAAAGCGTAATTAAATTTTTCTTTATATTCCATGTGCAGAATTCTTATAAATTCAAGTATAGCCACTACAGGATGCGTATCATTCAGCTGAAATACATTATATTCCGGAAATTTATCAAAGTCTGTTCCAAATATATTTACAAAATTCCTGACAACCGCTCTGACCGATGCCCCTGCAAAGAAAAATTGCTGCCGGATTCTGAGCAATTCCCCTTCCCTGTTTGAATCATCGGGATAAAGCATGTCACTTATTTTAAAATCTGAACTTCCTGCCGGGGCTTCACTCTGCCATAACCTCAAAATATTTATGTGCTTGCTCCCATATCCGATTACTGGCATATCATAAGGAACAGCACTGACTGTTCCATCTTTAAAACTAATATCAATAGACTCATCATCCCGCCTGACACTCCATGGATCACCGAATTTCATCCAATTATCATTTTCCTCAACCTGTTCACCATTTTCAAATACCTGTTTAAAAAGCCCAAACTTATATCTAATCCCATAGCCCTGCATGTTTTTACCCATTGTCGCAGCAGAATCCAAAAAGCATGCCGCAAGACGCCCAAGCCCTCCGTTACCAAGAGCATAATCGTCTATGTCTTCAAAACAAAATTCATCGATTCCGTGTTTCTTGAGAATATCTCTTACATCCTCTAGAATGCCCATTGCCAGAAGATTATTATCAATCATCCTCCCCATCAGAAATTCCATTGACAGATAGTGGCATGTCTTTTCTTTTTTTAATCCTGTAAATTTAATGTGCTCCATACACTTATTTGAAACCTTCTCATATAAGTGCTTGATGTCAATGCTGCCCGAGGCATATTCTGCTGCAACCACATCGATACTTTTAAGTAAATTATATTTATCCATTGTCAGTTCTCCGTTTTTTTGTATACTTGCTTATTTCTTTAGACAGCCCCCTGGGTATATTCTGCATCCTCCACTCCCAGTTACCTGCCGGAGTTGAAGGAGTATTCATCCTTGCAGTTCCCGTCAGCTTTAGATAATCCTGCATAGGGATTATTGCTGCCTGTGAGTCCGACTCCATAACCTGACTGATTATCATATCGCAGACATTATTTCTGTTTATACCTGGAATGTGTTTTTTAAGATTTTCACTATCTTTATTACTCAGCTCATCATACCAACCAATCAACGTATTATTGTCATGGGTTCCTGAATACACATATGTCTTATACCGGTAATTCATAGGAAGATGTTCATTTTTTGAATCTTCTCCATAACCAAACTGAGCAATTTTCATGCCTGCATAACCGGTTTTTTTAATCAGCCGTCGTACATCATGAGTAATAAACCCCAGATCCTCAGCTATAATCCGCGAATTGTCAAATATGAAATTTATTAATCTGAACATTCTGAACCCCGGACCTTTTTTCCACTTCCCCTTATGGGCATCTTCAAATGGTTCCTTTATAGCATAATATTTTGAAAACCCTCGGAAATGGTCAATCCTTATAATATCGAATTTTTTCAAAGCCATTTCAATTCTATTAATCCACCACTCATATTCAGTTTGTCTGTGATATTTCCAGTCGTATACAGGATTCCCCCATATCTGTCCGTCGTCACTCAACTTATCAGGGGGAACACCAGAAACATTCTTGAGATGAAGGGATTCTCCTATTTTAAATAACTCTCGGTCAGTCCAGACTTCAGCGCTGTCAAAAGAAAGACAAATTGGTATATCACCAATAATTTCTATTCCAAGAGAGTTAGCATATTTCTTCAATTTGAACCACTGCCGAAAAGCTAAAAACTGCAGAAATTTCTCCAGTTCAACTTCATCGTTATATTTTTTTAACACTTCATTAAGTTTCTGTGGATTTCTGTCGATTAAATCATTGTTGAATTCCCTGAGTGTAAGCCCTTTGGTTTTTTTAAGTAGCACAATAAATAAAGCATAATCATCAATCCATCCAGCATGTTCTGCTTTAAATTTATTATATTCATCATCAGCTCGATTGAAATTTTCAAAAGCCTTTTTAAAGATGCTGTCTTTTATCTTAAAAACCTCATCATAATCTACTTTTTTACGATTTCCGCTGTCACGAAATTTATCAATAAAATCTTTATCACAAAGACCATCTTCCACTAACTCAAGTGGATTTATTAGATATGGATTAATGGCCCTTGAACTGTAGCACTGATAGGGAGAATTTCCAAGACCAATATATTCGATGGGAAGTATCTGCCAGTAAGATTGGTCGCTTTTCGAAAGAAAATCTGCAAATTGAAAAGCTGCCGGGCCAAAATCTCCAATCCCGAAATCACTGTTTAAACTTGTAATATGTAATAATATACCCGCTTTTTTCATAAAACCTTAGCTTCTTCACATTTTATAATTTTACAAGAACCATTCATCCTTCGAACAAATGGCTCTTTGATAATTTACTAAAATTGTTTTTTATCCTTTTTCAAATTGTTCTACCTTTGATTTAAGTTGCTCTTCAAAGGCCTTTAAAGCTCCGAATGCTTCCTCTTTCGTTTTCTTAACTGTGTATATATAGAATTTCAATTTAGGTTCAGTCCCTGATGGACGTATAGCATACCAAGTACCACCATCAAACTTAAACTTCATTACATCAGATTCAGGAACATCAACCAAAGATTTTTTCCCGTCTGCTAAAACACTGTGTTCAGAGGTTAAATAATCTGTAACCTCCAGAAGTTTTTCATTTCCTGCTTCAATCGGATAACCTTTTCGCCAACCATTTATTACTTTTTCTTTGAGGTCCGCGCCATCCACTCCTTTATATACAACCGAAAACTGCATTTCTCTATAATGTCCGAATTCTTCATATATTTCATTTAAAACTTGTAATAATGTTTTTCCCTGCGCTTTATAGTAAGCAGCCATTTCAAATAATATCATTGCTGTACTGACTGCATCTTTATCACGCGTAAAAGTTTCAGGGCAATATCCTATACTTTCTTCATAACCAAAAACAAACTTCGCCTCGCCGGTTTTATCAAATTCATTTGCTTTGCCGCACACATGTTTAAATCCTGTCAGTGTTTCATAAACCTTCAATGCGTATTTTCTTGCTATGGCTTTTCCTAAATCTCCGGTAACTATGGTAGTAACCATTGCGTCTTTTTTCGTATACATTCCTTTAGCATCTCTTTGAGACAGAATATACTGAAGCAGCAAAGCTCCTGTCTGGTTTCCATTCATCGGCACATAAGAATCATTTCCATCTCTTACCATAATGGCTATTCTGTCTGCATCCGGGTCAGTGGCAACTGCAAGTTCAGAATCATGTTTTTTAGCATATTCAATAGCAATCTTAAAAGTTGATGTGTCTTCAGGATTTGGATAAGGAGTTGTTGGGAAATGTCCATCAGGTTCCATTTGCTCATCTACACAAACAATATTTTTAAAACCTCTTTCTCTAAGGACTCGTGGAATAAGAGTTGCTCCGGTTCCATTTAGTGGTGTATATACTGCACTTACACTTTTATCTATTCCCTCATCATTTAAAGTAAGACTTTTCACTTCATCAAGATACATCCTGTCCATTTCTTCACCAAGGATGGTTATTACTCCCTTTTGAACTCCCTCACTGAACGATGGAATTCCTTCAGGATCAAACAGTTCTATACCTTTTATTTTGTTTAGAATTTTATCTGCAATATCATCAAGAATCTGCGAGCCTTCCTCCCAGTAAACTTTATATCCGTTATATGCCTGTGGATTATGACTAGCAGTTACATTTACCCCGGAAATGGTGCCCAGTTTTCTTATTGCATATGATAGTTCTGGAGTGGGACGCAAATCTTCAAAAATGTAAGTTTTAATGCCTTTAGAATAAAAAATCGCCGCGCACGTTTCTGCATAAACACGGGAATTAATACGACAGTCATGGGCAATTGCGACACCCTTATTTTCGCCACCTGCTTCCAAAACAACTTCTGCTAATGCTCTGGTTGCCTGCATAAGAACATATTTATTCATTCTGTTTGTTCCGGCTCCCATTATTCCCCTCAAACCGGCTGTGCCAAATTCAAGTGTCTTATAAAAACGATCTTCTATTTCATCTTGGTTGCCTTCTATTGCCGTGAGTTCTTTAATAGTATCCTCATCTGCCTTTTCCAGCCATTCATTGTACTTTTTCATATAATTCATAACGTGCCTCTTTGAAATCAAATTTTGAAAATATCACTGCGGGTTCATCCAAATTAATACTTAAAAAAACCACCAGGATTTGTATTCCCTAATACAATTATATCCGATTTTATAGTTTTCAGTCTAATTTATCGAAACTTTTCGGAATTTCTTTATTTATATTAGTAACATTTTTGCGTTTTTCCCAGATATATACTACCAAAGATGCTACTGACCCTATGAAAAGCAATATGGAAAATGCCAGAAATATTGCCTTTCCTTGAAGGCATTTTCACATTTTTGCTTTTTCTAGTCCTCATATCCAACCCAACGCTAAACTATTGCATGATTATATATTATCTCCCCTTCAGGCTCCACTAAAATTCATCACCCCTACAAAATGTTAAAACTGACAAATTATTCGCAATTGATTTAAGTTGTTTTAAATGGAAATTAACACGTTTGCTCTTATAATCTGACACGGGAGATTTTTCATCAGACAAGGCTTTCAAGGTTTTATACGAACGACGTGTATACGGCATACACAAGTGAGTAGAAAACCGCAGAAAACGCAGTAAGTAAAACTTTAAATAAGAAAAACCACCGAATGAAATAACTCATACTCGGTGGTTCATTTAATAAATGTTTTACGATGATGGAAAATCCACCAGTCAGCTTTATTTTATTTCTACAGTTGCGCCAACAGCTTTAAATTTAGCTGAAATTTCTTCAGATGCTTGTTTATCAACGCCTTCTTTAACTGTGCTTGGAGCTGTGTCAACAACTGCTTTAGCTTCTTTGAGGCCAAGACCTGTGACTTCTCTAACAGTTTTAATAACTTTGATTTTTTCTGCGCCGACTTCTTTAAGGATAATGTCGAATTCAGTTTGTTCTTCAACTTCTTCAGCTGCGCCTGCTGCTGGAGCTGCTGCAATTGCTACAGGAGCTGCTGCTGATACGCCAAACTCTTCTTCAAGAGCCTTTACGAATTCAGACAGTTCCAAAACTGTCATGTTCTTAACTTCTTCCATTAATTTCTGTAATTTTTCGCTCATTTTAATAACCTCTCAATAATAAATTTATTTTTACGCACTTTCAGTTTGTTTTTTTTCGATTATGGCATTAAGCGCTACTGCCAAACCTTTGATATTTGCATTAAGTACCGTCACAAGACCTGTTATCGGCGAATTCATGCTACCGAGCATTTTCGCAATAAGCTGTTCTTTTGAAGGAAGCTTAGCAAGCTGTTCTATTCCGGCTAAATCAACGACTTTTCCGTTAACCGCACCGGCTTTTAGTTCAAAAGCATTGAGATCCTTAGCAAATTTAAACATGAATTTTGCCGGAGCGACTTCATCACTGCTAATTGCTATGGATGTAGGTCCTATAAGAAATTCTCCCAAACTTTCTAGGTCAGTTCCAATGATTGCGTGTTTGATGATATTATTCTTAACAACCTTGTACTCAATACCTTCTGATCTCATTTTGGAACGCAACTCGGTATCTTCTTCAACGGTAAGTCCGCGATAATCAGCTAAAACAATTGATCCTGCTTCAGTGAGCTTCACAGCCATATCCTTAACCTGTTGTTTCTTAATTTCCAAAATATTTTTACTAGCCATCCGTTACACCTCCTTATAAATTTCGGTTTTATCCGATATAACGAAGACAAAAAAATCCCCGCCTGCCGAAGACAAGCGAGGATATACCTTTTTACTATCCATCACCTAGGCAGGTTGTGTACGTTACGCTTTCGCACCTGCTGTCTCTGGCAAATTAATATTTAATTGTGCAAGCAGCATTATATACTATGCTGTTTGACTAATCAAGTACTTTCTGTGTGTTAACTTTGACTCCCGGACCCATTGTTGTTGTTAGTGTTACACTCTTGAGGTACTGTCCTTTTGATGAAGCTGGTTTAGCTTTTACAATGGCTTCCATCAAAGTTTTGAAATTCTCGATAAGTTTATCAATTTCAAAAGATGCTTTACCAATTACACAATGAATGATATTGGCTTTATCGAGTCTATACTCAATCTTACCTGCTTTTGCATCATTTACAGCATTGGTAACATCCATTGTTACTGTTCCGGCTTTCGGATTAGGCATCAGACCCTTAGGTCCGAGTACACGACCGATACGTCCTACAACACCCATCATATCAGGGGTTGCAATTGCAACATCAAAATCAAACCAGTTTTCATTTTTGATTTTATCTGACAAATCCGCTGCTCCAACATAGTCAGCTCCTGCAGCTTCAGCTTCAGCAGCTTTTTCGCCTTTGGCAAAAACAAGAACTTTCAAAGTTTTACCTGTTCCGTTAGGAAGAACGACAGCTCCCCTAACCTGCTGATCAGCATGACGTGAGTCAACACCGAGTCGGATATGGATTTCTACAGTTTCATCAAACTTTGCTTTCGCGGTTTTCTTGATGAGCTCCATTGCTTCAATGGTATCATACTGCTGAGCATTGTCATACAATGCTGCACTATCCTTGTAGTTTTTTCCTCTTTTCATTTCATCATCTCCTTGTGGTACGCTTTACCCGGGAATAAATCCCTCCCACTTCGGTACATCAGTCTTCTACGACGATGCCCATGCTCCTTGCCGTTCCGGCTACCATACTCATAGCTGCTTCAATGCTTCCAGCGTTTAAGTCAGGCATTTTAAGCTCTGCTATTTTTCTAACTTCCTCTTTGGAAATAGTTGCTACTTTTTCCAAGTGAGGTACACCGGAGGCGCTTTCAAGGTTGCATGCCTTTTTCAAAAGGACCGCTGCCGGAGGAGTTTTTGTGATGAACGTAAAAGACCTGTCTGCGTAGACTGTGATTACCACAGGGATAATAAGTCCCATGTCTCTACGTGTCTTTTCGTTGAACTCCTTGCAGAATCCCATGATGTTTACACCATGCTGGCCCAAAGCTGGTCCTACCGGTGGAGCCGGTGTTGCTTTACCTGCAGGAATCTGCAGTTTAATCAACCCAATAATTTTCTTAGCCATTTAATCCACCTCCCAATTCTTTAAGTTAAAGGATTATCTGTATTTGTCCATACTCCAGTTCAACGGGGGTTTCCCTGCCGAACATAGAAATTAGTACCCTAATTTTGCGTCTGTCCCCATGAACTTCCTCCACTGTGCCAACAAAGTTTTCAAGCGGTCCGTCTATGACCCTTACATTGTCGCCCACATTGTAGTCAACTACGGTTTCAACTCCTTCGAGTCTCATCGACTTGACTTCATCAGGTGAAAGCGGGACTGGTTTTGCGGATGGTCCTACAAAACCAGTAACACCCCTGGTATTTCTTACGATGTACCAGGATTCATCGCTCATAACCATTTTTACAAGCACATAGCCGGGAAAGATTTTTTTAAATGATACTTTTCTCTTCCCGCCCTTATCTTCAATAACTTCTTCCATGGGAACAACTACTTCAACGATGTAATCCTGCATTCCCCTGTTTTCCACTATTTTTTCGAGGTTAATCTTAACTTTGTTCTCATAGCTTGAATAAGTATGAATTACATACCACTTCGCCTGATCACTTATTTTAGGTTCCTCAGTGCTCTCTTCAACAGTCTGGTTGTTGTTTTCTTCAATATTCATTAACATCCGACTCCCGTCAAATTACTATTTCAATAGCAGATTGATAAGTGATGAAAGACCCCAGTCAAAAAACCAAATAATCATACCAACAATTGCACATACTGTGATAACTGTAATTGTATTCTTAGTTAACTGTTCTCTTGTGGGCCAAACCACTTTCTTCAGTTCCTGAAATATTTCTTTAAAAAAACCTGTAAATCTTGATTTTTTTGCAGCTGCCATATCAATTTACCTCTGTCTGTCTAGTTTATCTAGTTTCCTTATGTAGTGTATGCTTCTTGCAGAATTTACAATACTTGTTTAACTCCAACCTATCGGGAGTTGTCTTCTTGTTTTTTCTGGTAGTGTAGTTCCTCTGTTTGCATTCCGTACATGCCAGTGTTATCTTGTCTCTCATTTCAACCTCCGGTGGTTTCAGTTTTCAACAAAAAAAAAGAAACCCTTCTTAAGCACAATATAAGTTACCATAAACCATATACTCTGTCAAGTAATTACAGCACATCCAACCTGTCTTTTTTTTGCTGATGAACGATTCAACCACTCTCCTAAATTACATCCGATAAAAATATTATCTATATAATCAATGGCGAAAATGATTATATCATTTTTCTATCTCATCTGTCACTATATATCTTTAAAAAGAAAAACCGGCATTGCCGGTTTTTCCTGTAGAATTTTTTACTTAAGTATTGTTTACGCCTTCCAGAGGCCATGAAGGTTACAATAAGATCTTACACATACAACATCCGCCGGCGCTACGTTAAACCAGCCTTCAGGAGCATCTGCTGCATTAAGTTCTTTTCTGATTACTGTATCAGCTGTGCAGACTTCAATGAAATTAATCCAATGTTCATCTGTCATAGGATGAGGCACATCACCAACTTTTACAAAAACTCCACCATCTTTTTCGCTTACTACAGGGACGTGCTTTTCTTTTCCCTGGTCTGCAGTTTTCGCTTCAAGAAGCTCCATGTCTTCTCCGCAACATACTAATGCTGTTGCCCCCTCTGCTGTTACTTCAACAAGATTTTTACAATGTTTGCAGTAATATAATTCTCTTAATTTCGTCATAATTATCTTCCTCCCTTTATGTTTTTATTAGTTTAAAAACCGCTTTTGCGGAATTTCCACATCCTTCAATGAATTCATATATAAGTTTCTTGCATAAAATATGGCATATTGAAATACCTCTGCTGCTTTCACAGAGAAGTTTTTCTTCTTTGTCATCAGGGGTGAATTCCTCTCCCCTGTCGATTATAGTGAATTCCAGTATTTCTCCGTCATATACAAGATTTATATCGACGGGTTTTGACGAATCCTCACCATTGCCATGAATAACAGCATTAGATATTAATTCATTTAATACTACTTTAATATCATTAACACAGCCACAACCCTCTATAGAGGTATGCTCACTAAGATAAGTCATTATTTCGTTAACGACTACCGGAACCAATTTCCTGTCGGAAACGATGCTGTATTTTGAATTTATGGTTTTAGTTAGTGCCAATTTTCTTCCTCAGCTTACTGTATATTTTTTTCTCTAGCCTGGAAATATACATCTGGGAAACGCCGAATTCTTCGGCTATTTTTTTTTGACTAAGACCTTGTCCGTACCTCATTTGAATGACTTTTTTTTCATTCTCATCCAACATACCAAGGGCTCTTTCATATAGATCCTTAGTTACTATTCCTGCAAAACCCGGGTCTTCATTGCCTACCGCTTCCATTCTGCTGTAGCCTTCTTCATCAAATTCTTCGTCGAGTGAGGTTATGTTTCCACTCCTCACCATTTCAAGAACTTCAATTACTTCTTCTGCGGTGCGACCTGTTCTGTCAGCAATCTGCTGGGGTGTAGGGGCCTTATTCATTTCCTGGGACAATGTTTCAAACGCATTCTTAATGGTTGGATATAGCTCATAATGCTTTCTCGGCATCCTAATGGTATTAGCCTTGTCCCTAAAATACTTCTTAATTTCACCTATTATAGTAGGTGTGGCAAAAGTGGAAAATTTATTATCCATGTCGGGTTTGAAACGCTCAGCTGCTTTTACAAGGGCAAGTGAAGCCACTTGCAGCAAATCATCGTAATCAACACCCCTGTTAAGAAATTTTCCGGCCAACACTTTTGCCATGTAATAGTATTTCTCAACAATGATATTCCTTACTTCAATGTTACCCGTTCGAATATACTCTTCAAACAGTTTATCGTCGTTTTGGGTCATCTTTTCCGCCTTTATTCTATGATAAGCGTTAATCCGCCATCTTCTTCAGTTATAACGCTGCCCGCAAGGGCTTCTAGTATCGGTACAGTCATCTCGTTTGCACCTTTTAAAACAGGTTCTCCGCTGCATGTAGCAAAAGAAACTACAAGTTTTCCATCATACGGAGTAAAATTTATTTTTGCACCTTTACATCCGGCTTCAATAATACTGCTGAAAACTTCAGCCACTATGACTTTTACATCTTCAATCATATCAATATTGAATCCTGCTGCATCAGCAGCTCCGGCTGCTGTTAATCTCAATACCCTCGAGTAACTTTTTACAGAAGGGATTTCCAGTTTAATAGCCTTTTTTTCCAATTTAATACCCTCCTAAACAACAGTAAAAAGAGTTTCCAGTTTAGTTATTCTGAAAAGTTTTTTAATATATTCGTTTGCATTCACTACTTTCATTGAAAAGTTTTTCTCCTGCAATCTTTTATAAACACCCACAAGAATCCCAAGACCGGCACTGTCAATATAATCAAGCGCACTAAAATCCAGAGTTACATCTTCTGTTGCTTTTTCAATTACCTTTCCAAGCTCCTCTTTAAAAACCCCACAGTTACCTACATCAACTTCTCCGCTTAGAAAAACAGTGTTTCCCTGTCCTATAACTTTTAATTTAACCATAATCATTCACTCCTGTAAGATATTATTATTTCAATAGCACTTATTACGTCTTCTATGTGTCCTGACTTCCTGGCTATGGTGAGTATTCTTCTGGACTCTCCGTAAACCGTACGATAAACGAGATAGTCATCTGCCACAGATATACCGAATATCATTTTTTCTCCTGTTTCAAAATCCACTCCGTATATAAATCGTTCTTCGGGGATATTGAAATCGAGTCCTGCAATCAAATCATCAAGTGGTAGTAGTGCATTGTCAGACCTAATATAGTTATAGGTTTCATCATCTACAATGAGAATATCTGCTTCTTCTGAAATAAGCAGCCCTGACAACCGTGTACGCCCTCCTGCATCAAACTCTCCGCTTTCACCATCATCATCAAGGTACATAACCTCTACAAGTATATCATCAATTTCAGGTAGCTTATCCTGAAGCACTTCATCCATAACATCCTGATCAATAGTTCCAAATCGCCCGGCAAATGAAATGGTCAGGTCCGGAACTCTTCTGAAAATAATTGGCACTAGCGTCATAGATATAATTGCCAGTGATATTATAGTAAGTATTGCCCATCCTTTATAATGGAACATAAACTTTCTAAAAGCCAGTTTTAACTTGCCTGCATTGTCATTAAGTTTCTCATACCCCATTAACAAGTCGTATGCTTGTTTTATTGACTCATTATCCAGGTCCTCGCCGTTTTTTATTCTTCTGCTGAGATTGGCAAATTTGTTTTCCACCTGGCGTCTGGATGCGTTTTCATTAAGATTTAAAATATTAAAAGCCTGGGATTTATCCATGGCTACCCCCATTATTTTGCCTTTGGTCGATTATAAACACTATTTTTACCCTCTCACAAACTCTCTAAATATAAACTTAACATATATCAACAATGTACAAAATATATGCATCAAATTGTTTATGGCTGTGGATGTCTTATGAAACAGCTCTAATTTTTAATAAATCTATACAATTTGTTATTTTCTTATAAGTCATTTAATGAATCTGAGTGCCTGAAGGAACCGCATCATCGACGAAAACAACCTTACACCCTGATGCACTGTTTGTAGACGCTAGCAGCATACCCTCGCTCATTACACCAGTAATTTTAACTGGCTTCAAATTAGCAACTACAAGAATCTTTTTGTTTATTAAATCCTCAGGTTTATAATACTCACTGATGCTTGATACAATTGTACGGGTTTTATTTCCATCCTCTACAACAATTTTATAACAGTTTCTGGACTTTCTAATTGGAACGCATTTGGTTACTTTGCATACTCTGATATCAACGGTATTAAACTGGTCAATGGTGATCTGTTCCTTAAGTTCGTTTACAGTATCCGGCTCACCATATTCAACTTCCTCTGCCACATTCTCCTCCTCGGCCAGCTTTATCTCATACTCCTTTTCCTCCTTTGTCTGAGGATAAGAGAAATCTAAAAGATGCATATAATCATCTTTGCTGATACCAAAAAGGAAGAGATACAATCTGGGTCCTCGGTCTTTGGAAATGATCAGATTATAAACTGCTTTGAAAAAATTTCCCTGCTTCTTTCTTAAAATCTTTTTATCACTGTCATCAAGATTGTAAAATTCCCGAGGAATATCATACAGCTTCTTGTTAAGTTTCTCTAAAGTGTAATCTTCTTTCGAAATGTATTCAAACAGACTCTTAATAAGGGATTTGGTGTCTTCATCAATTGTAGTGAAGTGGTCCCAATTCCTTGTGTTTCTGATTCTGTTGACTCTATCCGGAGCACATATTTCCAACCAGTCCCTGGCTCTTGTCAGCCTGTCCCTGAACTGCTCATACTTATAGTCCGCTCCAATCTTGTCAAAAATTATTTCCAATAATTCTACATCAAAGTTAACAATTGACCCAAACTGAACCATGTATCCCATTGGAACCAATTCAATGTCTCTACCCTCTATCAAAGCATAGTCAATTATGTCACTCTCGTATTCAGTAGCAGTTCCGTTTCGATAATTCTCCAGCATTTTGTCAAACTCGAAATATTGCCTTAGTATACCGTCATCAAGACAGAAATCAAATGCTTTGTTAGGGACAGTTTTGGAATACAGCCATAATATTACTTCCGGCTGGTACAGCTTCAGCAAAAAGTCAGGAGTGAGATTCAAACCTGATGAACCTGCCATCTTACCCGTTGTCCCTCTGATACCAATGAACTCATACCCTAGGAACATAGGTGGTTCTATATTGAAAATTTCTCTGGATATATCTTTACTTGTATCATAACTCCCATGGGGGCTGGCATGATCTTTACCGCCTGGTTCAAAATCCACTTTTTCATACATCCATCTCATGGGCCAGTCTACTTTCCATGAAAGTTTGCAATTGAAATCAGTATTAAAATTGAAGTCACTCTTATTACTGCAGGCACAGGCATATCCTGCTACCATGGTTTCTTCATCAAATGATGTTATTTTAGTTGTATCTTTACCACATTCTGAACAATAAATGCTGACAGGGTAATAGTTTTCCCTTTGTTCAGGAGTTGACTCCTGGGATTTGTGTCGATCCAGTACATCGAATATCTCTTTTCTCTTTTTCAATGCTTCTAAAACATATTCGGTATACTTACCAGCTCTGTACATATCAGCTTGGTATCGGTAATCCATCTTTATCCCAAACTTAAGTATAGCTGCTTCAAATTCAGCTTCAAAGTATTCAGCATAAGTATTAATGTTATCAATATCATTAAAGGGCTTTTTAATATCTGCATATGCCATTCCGATCATATCTTCATATGATGCATCAATTTTTTTTACATTAGCAGGTACTTTTCTGAATCTATCAAAATCATCCCATGAAAATACCAATTTAGCCTTTTTACCTAATTTTTTTAACGCTAAAACTACAAAATAGCTTGTTGCAACATCTCTGAAATTACCTATATGAACCGATCCCGATGGACTGATTCCCGCTGCACATATATACTCATCTTTGTTAGGTTTGTTTTTTATTATCTTATTAGCTATTTCTTCTGCCCAATGCATATTAGCCTCCCTGATTCTTTGTCATTATAACATCACTTTTTTGTGAAAATTCTTTTCTACTACAAATTCTGCCTCTCGTGATTTATATCTGTTCAATACTTGAATGAAGTATATAAAACAAAACTGACAGCTTGCTAGAAACTGCCAGTAATAAGTATAACCAATTAAATGTTATTGAACAACTTTATTTGCTTATTTCCAGAATCTTAAACTGCAGGAATCCCAATGGTGCGGTAACTTCCACATCATCTCCTACCTTTTTACCAAGAAGAGCACTCCCTACTGGTGATTCATCAGATATGCGCTGTTTTTCCGGATCTGCTTCCATTGAACCTACTATTTGATAAATTTCTTCTTCTTCATCTTCAAGGTCCATTATCTTAACTTTGCATCCGATTCTAACCTGATCAGTTGTAATTGCTGCATCATCTATTACTTCAGCATTTGCAAGACTCTTCTCAAGCCTTTTGATATTTGCTTCAAGTGCTGCCTGCTCATTTTTAGCTGAATCATATTCACTATTTTCGGATATATCTCCATAAGAAATTGCTTTTTTTATTTTTTCAGCTACTTCCACTCTCTTCTTACCTTTAAAGTACTCTAATTCTTTTTCGAGTGTTTTAAGACCTTCATATGTTAATATGGTTTTTTTATTGGGCATAACATCACCTTTTTCCATTGTTTTTTTACGATTTTCATATTATAGATTTATTCTTCCAAAATGTCAATAGATATTCCAAAGTGATATATTTGCTATTAATAATATATTTTCACATCATACTATTGGTCAATTACTATATTTAAGTGTTTTGATGAAAAATGTAAGCTCTTCTGGCGTACAACCATCCATAATCCTTTTCACTATAGCAGACCCAACTATTATTCCATCAGCTTGTCTATAGAAATAGGAAGCTGCCTTTGAGTCAGAAATCCCAAACCCAACTGCAGTAGGCAAATTACTTATTTCCTTAACAGAATTAATATAATCTGCAATATCATTTCGAAATTTCGTTCTCTCTCCGGTTACTCCCATTGACGAAACACAATATGTAAACCCAGCTCCCCCAGACACAATAGAGGCTATTCTATCTCTTGAATTAGGTGCAACCAATGGGATCAGGCATATATCATAATCGTTTATAAACTCAATAATTTCCTCTCTCTCCTCCATTGGCAAATCGGGTATAACAAGTCCATCAACACCATATTTTCTACAATCTTTTATAAATCTTTCCTGTCCATAATGAAAGATCGTATTGTAGTAAATAAGAAAAACGACAGGGATTACACTGAATTGGTGGATTTCTTCTGTCATTTTAAAAATATCATCTACTCTGATTCCATTCCTTATTGCTCTAAGCGCAGCTTCTTGATTAATTGGTCCATCAGCAAGGGCATCAGAAAATGGAACTCCTATTTCAATAATATCAGCACCACCCTTTTCAATAGCCTTAACATACTCAATTGTTCTTTTCATGTCAGGCACACCACCGGTTAAATATGCTACAAGAAACTTATCACAATTTTCTTTTAGTGTATTCAATGTACTTACCAATCTATTCATGTGATTCTCCCTTCATAATATCCATTATGTTCTCTACATCTTTATCTCCTCTTCCGGAAATATTTATTATTACAATATCGTCATTATCCATTTTCGGGATAACTCTCATTGCATGAGCTATTGCATGGGATGATTCAAGCGCTGGAATAATACCTTCGCATTTACTAAGGAATCCAAATGCCTTAACCGCTTCATCATCAGTTACACTGACATATTCTACCCTGTCTTTATCAAATAAAAATGCATGCTCAGGACCTATTCCTGGGTAATCTAAACCTGCTGATATCGAATGTGCTTCATTGATATTACCGTTGTCATCCTGTAAAAAATAGGTTTTCATGCCGTGTAGCACACCTATACTTCCTTTTTCCAGCGTTGCGGCATGGAATTTCGTATTTGTTCCTTTTCCAGCAGCTTCTACTCCGGTAAGTTTTACTCCATCATCTTTTAGAAAATTATAAAAGATACCGATTGCATTGCTTCCACCCCCTACACAAGCAATAATACTGTTAGGTAACTTATTCTCTTTTTCCAATATCTGTTGTTTAGTTTCAATTCCGATTATCTTTTGAAAATCCCTTACCATACCCGGATAAGGATGGGGCCCAATGACAGAACCTATCACATAAAAAGCGTCTTCTGCTCTTGCTACCCATTGCCTAATAGCCTCATTCGAAGCATCTTTGAGTGTTTTAGTTCCCGATTTCACACTTATCACTTCAGCACCAAGGAGTTTCATCTTAAAAACATTGAGCTTTTGTCGCTTAATATCCTTTTCACCCATGAATACAGTACACTCCATACTGGAAAGTGCAGCAAAAGTTGCCGTCGCAACACCATGCTGACCAGCACCTGTTTCTGCAATCACTTTCTTTTTTCCCATCCTCTTTGCCAGAAGAATCTGCCCTATAACATTATTTATTTTATGAGCACCTGTGTGATTTAAGTCTTCCCTCTTTAAATATATTTTGGCCCCACCAAGTTCTTCTGTCATTTTTTTTGCATAGTATAGAGGATTAGGCCGTCCAACATACTCCCTAAGATAATATTCATATTCCCTAATAAAATCAGGGTCATCTTTATATTTTAAGTATGCAGTTTCTAGTTCACCCAGAACAGGCATTAATGCCTCAGGAACATACATTCCGCCATATTCTCCAAATTTACCTTTGCTCTTCATAATCTCTAACCTTTCTTATAAACTTTTTTATCAATTCAGGGTCTTTATATCTTTTACCGTTAACAAACACTTCAGCACCTGAATTCAAATCAACTACATCCGCTTTTACATTCCCAAGGGCCTCTTTTATATTGTTGTGATTAAGACCACCTGCCAAAATTAATTTTTTTTCTGTTTTAAAATCCCTGGCTTTTGACCAATTGAAGGAACGTCCCGTTCCCCCTTTCATTTTTTTATCATATGTGTCAAGATGAATACCCTCAGCAAATCCATATTTACCATCTGAAGGAAATTCTCCATCATCACCAATTCCTACAGAAATCCAAACAGGTGCTAAAATATTACTAATATCAGCAAAATTATCGTTATGTAATTGTAAAATGTCTATCAATCCAGCTTTATATAAATCATTCACCATACCTGTATCTATTTCAGTGAAAACTCCTACTTTTCTTATTGTGTTTCCCATCACTAGTGCCAGTTCTCTGGCTTTTCTAAAACTAATTTTCCTTGGGCTTTCAGCAAAAATAAACCCGGCATAATCAACCTTCAAAGATTTTAAAGCTTTTGCCTCAGTAAACTCTGTTATCCCGCACACCTTAATTTCAATTCTTCCCTCAAGCATTTCTAAAGACCTCCGCGAGTTCAGGCTTGTTACTACTTAGCATAAAAGATTCGCCCACAAGAATCCCATCAGCACGCGTATTTTTGATAAATGCAACATCTTCTTTAGTTTTTATCCCACTTTCACTTATACACAGAATATTGTCAGGAACAAGCGCTCCAATCTTTGCTGTATTTTGCAAGTCCACCGAAAAGTCTTCAAGATTCCTATTGTTGATTCCTATAATCTCAGCTCCGGCTCGAAGAGCCCTATATAGATCAGCTTCATTATGGACTTCAACAAGACTGTCCATTCCTAAAGCATCTGTCAATTCTATGAAATTCCTTAATTTAACAGAGTCAAGGATGGAAGTTATTAGCAATACTGCAGATGCACCAAGTGCCCGGCTTTCAAAAATCTGGTAACTGTCAATAATAAAATCTTTTCTAAGTATCGGGATTTTCATTGATTTATGTATTTGGGTAATATATTCCGGTTTTCCCATAAAATATTCTTCCTCAGTTAATACAGATACAGCATCAACACAACCATTATATTCTTTTGCTATTTCCAGATACTTGAATTCAGGGTCAATTATTCCTTTGGAAGGAGATGCTTTTTTAATTTCACCTATTATTGAAAGACCTTCCTTACTCATGGCTGTTTTAAAGGATGGTATACAGGTTACGTCCTTTGCGGCTTTCATCATTTCCATTTCGCAAACTATCTTTTTCTGCATTTCGATGTAACCAAGCTTATCAATGACTATTTTTTTGAGAATATTCATACCTTTCCCCCTGTTATTTTTTTGGAAAACGCAATATACTCGTTTAGTTTTCTATTAGCAGCTCCCGCTGTTATCACTTTTACAGCTTTATCAATGCCACCTTTTATGCTTTGGGAAATTCCAGCGGTATACAGGGCTGCCCCTGCATTTAGCACTAACAGGTCTTTTTTCGCTCCGGTTTCTCGACCTTTAAAAATATCAGTTAAGATTTTGGCGTTGTAATCGGCATCATCACCTAAAACATCTGAAATTGCAGCACACTTCAGCCCATACATTTCAGGATTTATTTTATACTTCGTAATAACATCCCCATTAAGTTCAATTACCGAAGTGTCTCCTGTAATGGTTATCTCATCCATACCGTCATCACCATGGACAACCAGCGCACGTTTCAAGCCGAACTTAGCCAGGACACTTATCATGATCGGCATAAGTTCCCTGCTGTAAACGCCCATAATTTGGTGATCTGCACCTGCAGGATTTGAAAGTGGCCCCATTACATTAAAAATTGTCCGGAATCCCAGAGATTTCCTGACAGGCGCTACATTTTTCATTGCTCTGTGAAAAAGAGGAGCATACATAAACCCTATATTAGTTTTTTGTATGCATTTTTTCACCTGCCCGGCATTAAGATTAATTTCACACCCAAGGGCCTCAAGAACATCAAAACTCCCGCATTTGCTTGATACTGAACGGTTACCATGCTTTGCAACCCTTGCACCTGCCGCTGCACAAATAAAAGCCGCTCCCGTTGAAACATTGAATGTCCCAACTCCGTCTCCCCCTGTTCCGCATGTATCAAGCATTCCTTTACCATCAATGTTCATATTCATTGCCTGCTCACGCAGAATTTTAGCACCGGCATAAATTTCCTGACTGCTTTCACCTTTAATTTTTAATCCTGTTAAAAAGGAACTTAAAAACACATCACTCAACCGCCCTTCCAATGCTTCCGCAAAAATCTTTTCACATGTAATTTCATCTAAATCTTTTCCTTCAATCAGCGTTTGCAATACTTTTGAATTCATTTAACTACCCTCCTTAAGAAAATTATTGATAATTTTTATACCATCCTGTGTCAGAATTGATTCAGGATGAAACTGAAGACCATATAAGGGATATTCTTTATGACGAAGCGCCATTATTTCACCATCATCTGTTCTTGCGAAAACCTCCAGTTCCTGTGGCATGGTGTTTTCCTGAACTGCGAGAGAATGATACCTGGCCCCCGGGAACGGATCTTTCATGCCTTGCAGAATGTGAGTATTGCTATGATGAATCATAGAATATTTACCATGCATCTGTGTTTTTGCGTATGACACTTCAGCCCCAAACGCCCTGCCGATACACTGATGTCCCAGACATATGCCAAGAATTGGAGTTTTTTTATAAAACTTTTTAATTACTTCTATACACATACCTGCATTTTCAGGTGTACCGGGCCCAGGAGAAATAACAATTTTTTCAGGATTGAGTTCTTCAATATCCTGAATGCTAAATTTATCATTCCTTATAGTTTTACATTCACTTTCACAAATACCAATATATTGGAATAGGTTATATGTAAATGAATCATAGTTATCAATTAACAATATCATCAGGATTCCTCCTTCGAAAATATCTTTATCAAAGCCATAATTTTACTATTTGTTTCTTCATATTCTTTTTCCGGAACCGAATCTGCAACAATCCCGGCACCAGCCTGCAAATGAACTTTACCATCATTTATCACCATCGTTCTGATTGCAATACATGTGTCCATATTGCCGTCAAATCCGAAATAACCAAGAGCGCCGCCATAAATGCCACGCTTGTCAGGTTCAAGCTCTTCAATAATCTCCATGGCCCTGATTTTAGGAGCCCCAGTTAATGTACCTGCGGGAAGAAACGACATCAGGATGTCATAAATGCTGTGTTTAGAATTTCTTCTACCCTCAACAGTAGAAACGAGATGCATTACATGTGAGTATTTCCTGATTTCCATCAGGGATGTTACTTCAACTGAACCAATAGCCGCAACTTTCCCCATATCATTACGCCCTAAATCAACCAGCATTGCATGTTCTGCACGTTCTTTTGGATCATTTTTCAATTCAACAGCCATCTTTTCATCTTCTTCTATATTCCCTCCTCTTTTTCTTGTGCCTGCTATAGGGCAGTTGGCAATTTTGTCACCAAATACCTCAACAAGCATTTCAGGAGAACTTCCGGCAATTTGATAATCACCGAAATTAAAATAAAACAAGTATGAAGACGGATTTATCTGTCTGAGTTTCCTGTATAAATTGAATGGTTTATCCTTACATTCCAATGTTAATCTCTGAGACAATACGCATTGGAAAATATCTCCGTTTTTGATATATTCTTTAATCTTTACTACATTCTGTTCATATTCTTCCTTTGTAGTATTTGACAGAATATTTGGTTTGCGTGTTTTAATCTCAATTCTGCTTCCTGTCTGAGGTAGCACCTTTACCAGCTTTCTTTCAATTGCGGAAATTTTTTTATCAGCTGCTGTTTTTCCCTTTTTCCCATTGTTTTCTAGAACTACAATTTTAATTTGCTGATATTTATGGTCAAAAACAATCAATTCCTTTATAAAAAGCAAATGCAAGTCAGGTAATTCAAGCATATCCGGATTCATGTCTGGGATATTTTCATATTGCCTTATTATGTCATAGCCAATACTTCCGACAGCACCTCCGACAAAAGGCAAATCCGTATCATTTTTAATAACGATTTTATCAAGATTTTCACGAACTATATCAAGTACCTTTCCCTTGCAAATTTGAATCCTGCCATTTCTCTCAACGACAGACATCTCACCCTTTGCCTTGATTTCGATAAATGGGTTTTTCCCAATGAACGAATACCTACCTCTGGGAATTTCGCTGCTTTCCAATAAAAATCCTTTACTTACCCCTACATATTTTTGAAATAATGTAACAGGGGTTTCCATATCCCCGGACAATGTCCTTACATATGGCTTTAATATTTCTATACTCATCTCTCAAAACGACCTCTCCAGCCTCTGCAACATTTCAATTCCACAGGATATACCTCCCTAGAACTTCTTGTTAGGGGCCTCTCTAATCTAAACTATTACCGTATGTTATAACCGAAAAATCCGGATATAAAAAGGATCCGTCACATTGGAGCGACAAATCCTTCGCGGTACCATCCAACTTAGTAATTGTTAAATTAATCCATATAACTGGATATAAAAAAGAATCCCGATACTGAACGAAATGCCATCAATACAATTACTATCTTATTCGGATACATAATATATCCTATCCTATTAACGGTGGATTTCCGGTCCGGGCTACTCGATTGCTTTCACCTGACATCTCATGAGTCCATTCCACTTTTTCCATGTGCCGGTTCCTTCCACCAACCGCCGGCTCGCTGTGACACTTCAAAAAGAGTACTCGTCTCAATCTTTGATTTTATTGTGTTGAATACTACCACACAAATAAATATATGTCAAAAGCATTTTTTCTGACTATTTTTGATTTATAAAAAGAGGGCCCTGCCCTCTCTTAATATTCCCTTTTTTTACATGAAGCTTTTATAAATTCTCTAAAAAGAGGATGAGCTCTGTTTGGTCGAGACTTGAATTCCGGATGGAACTGCACTCCCACAAACCAAGGATGATCTTTAAGCTCAATCATCTCAATTAATCCATCATCGGGAGACTTACCGCAAAGAGTCATACCGTTCTTTACTAAAATATCTCTGTATTTATTAACAAACTCATATCTGTGTCGGTGCCTTTCATATATAAGTTCTTCTCCATAAGCTTCATAAGCTTTTGTTCCTTCAGCAATAACACATGGGTATTTACCAAGTCTCATGGTTCCTCCCATATCTATAACATCTACCTGGTCAGCCATAAGGTCAATCACTTTAAATTCTGTTTTTGAATCAAATTCAGAGCTATTTGCATTTTCCAGACCAACGACATTTCTTGAGAATTCAACAACTGCCATTTGAAGTCCAAGACAAATACCGAAAAATGGAATCTTATTTACACGTGCGTATTCTATAGCCTTTATTTTTCCTTCAGAGCCTCTGTCCCCGAAACCACCCGGAACCAATATTCCACCTATATCTCCAAGCATTTCATCAAGATTGCTTTCATTTAGAGTTTCTGAATTTACCCACTTGATTTCTACTTTGCATCTATTGTGAAAACCTCCGTGTCTTAATGATTCGGCAACACTTGCATATGCATCATGAAGCTTAATATATTTTCCTACCAAAGCAATTTTCACACTGCCCTCGGGGTTTTTCATTCTATAAACCATGTCTGACCATTCAGCTAAATCCGGTTCCGGGTTGTCAAATCCGCACATTTCAAGAACACTTTTTGCAAGTCCTTCTTTTTCAAGAAGTAATGGTACTTCATAAAGATAATCCGCATCCACATTCTGAATAACATGACTTGCCGAAACATTACAGAAAAGACTTATTTTTTCTTTTATTCCACTTATAAATTTATGCTCTGTCCTTCCGACAATAATGTCAGGCTGAATACCTATGCTTCTTAATTCTTTTACACTATGCTGAGTTGGTTTTGTTTTAAACTCACCAGCTTTGGCTAAATAAGGAACCAGTGTTACATGAATATATATTGTGTTTTCACGTCCTACATCAACAGCGACCTGTCTTATTGCTTCTAAAAAAGGAAGGCTTTCTATGTCGCCTACAGTGCCGCCTATCTCAGTTATGACGAAATCTGTTTCTGACTTTTTGCCTACCTTGTATACTTTTTCTTTTATTTCGTTGGTTATATGGGGTATTACCTGGACTGTATTCCCTAGGAAGTCACCCTTCCTCTCTTTTGCTATTACTGAACCATAAACTCTTCCGGTGGTGATATTACTGTCTTGGCTGAGATTCTCATCTATAAATCTTTCATAAGATCCAAGGTCCAGGTCAGTTTCTGCTCCGTCATCGGTTACAAACACCTCCCCATGTTGGTAGGGACTCATTGTTCCGGGGTCGACATTTATATAGGGATCGAACTTTTGCATCGTCACCCTGTAACCCCTCGCTTTTAGCAGCCTGCCAAGAGATGCCGCTGTAATTCCTTTTCCAAGCCCTGAGACAACACCACCCGTAACAAATATATATTTGACCGACATATCACCCTCCTTAAACTATTTTATAATTCTAATAGTCATTGCACCCTGTGTCAATGATAATTATGCATAGCAAACTTAAATGTGCTAATTTTCTATCCTATCTTGTACTTTTACCTGAACCTACCACAAAATTTAGGTTATTTCTCTATTTTTGATGTTTCAACCCTAATCATAATATATGAATCGCATGAAAAATGGGTACATGTGATTCATATGCCCATACAATTTGAAGTACTCAGTTTATATCAGATACAGCTGCCTGAACGCACTTATCATCCAACACTGCTGATTTCATTGAATAAGTATTGAGCATAGCCTGGGTGGACATATCAAGCACCCCGTCCTCAGGGTACCCAACACTTGATTTATATTTATTTACTGCATCAGTCATATCACCACTAAAAACAGCTGTCATAAGCCCGTCAAACAGTCCCAGCTCTAATAAGATGCTCTTTGCCTTGTAAACATCATAATTTACACTGCCTTCAGAGTAATTTCTTCTTATTTCAATCATTCCCTCACCGGGGACATAGTCCATGTATCCGATTTCAGTATCTTCTATCACAACATTTGGCTCTATACGGGTATTTTCAGAAATTAATTTACCACCGCTGTTATAAACTCCCGATTCAACCAGATTAAGATAACCGGAAATGTCATCAGGCTCTAACTCAATTCCTCTTGCTTTTAATTTATTAAGGATAATAGTTATTTCCCCTGTTCCCATATCCTGACTGTACTTAATATATGCTTTTTCGGTTAAGACAGGGTATTTTTTAATGGAATAAGCCTGACCGGCCGTAGTCTGTCCGTATATAACTGCCGGAACTGATGCCGCAATAACTTCAGCTGCACCTATTGTCATTTCATTTACAAGTATTTTCACATTAAAATCAACTTCGTGTTTTTTAACATTAAATGTTCCGGATTTTACTCGCGCAATAGTTCCTCCTGTTGACAAAAGCCCTGCAATATCTGCAGCCGATTCAATGTTCATAGACACAAGATCTCTTAAGTCTAGAATTATTTCTTTTTTACCCAATGAGTCTAGAGAACCCAAAATACCCGCAACAATATCTGCTGTTGTCTCAGAAAAGGCATTTATCCTTATATAACCTGCATCGTCAAGAATCACGTAATCCACATCATTCCTGTAATCTGGTTCAGAATTAAATCTTACAGCTGTTACCCGTCCGGTTTCCCTACTGATAATTTCTAGAAGGACTGATTCTTTTTCACCAAGATATGATTTAAACTGATTAACTCCCATAACTGAAGTGTTTTGCTTATCAATACGATATATAATATCTCCGGATTTCAACCCTGCTTTATATGCAGGTGATGAAGGATTGACTGAAACAATAATGAATCCGTCTCTAACCTTCTCTAGATTGGCTCCTATCCCGGATAATGATTTACCTGTATCTGTATATGAAATTTCATAACAAGAATATTGCGACATCCCGTCTAATACTCCATTTAAAGACGCTCCCATAATTTCATCTATCCCCAGTTCATTCCTATACATCATATCTATGAATGAATAAAGTCCATCATAATAGTTTTCATTTACAGTTAAAGCTGAAGATGAAAATACCAAAGATGCAGATAATAGGCAGATGAAGAGGATATAAATAGTTTTAAATAGTAATTTCTTTTTCATATTAGTTATCCTCCTTTGTCAATTCCTGATATGCCTTCATCAATTGTTTATCCATCTCTGCATTAGATAATCTGAGTCTGTTATTCAAAGCGCTCTGGGTAGTAAAGTCCATTACCCCATAAGGATACAGTCCTTCAGCTGCCTGAAACTGCATTACTGCATCAAAGGCCTCTTGGTCATACAATGCATTTATTTCACCTTTATAAAATCCCAAATCTGCTAATATACTTTTCGCTTTCTTAACTTGCTCAGAAACCATTCCTATATTAAATTTATCAAAAACGAAAATTTCTTCATCTACTTTATAGTCAAAAACAATCAGACCATTATAATTAATGATAAAGTCCGGTTCAATGCCGATATTATTTATTGACTCCCCATTTGGCGTCATATACTCTCCTATAGTCAGTTTTACAGCACCGAGCCATTCATCTTCATCCGGTTCAATACCCATTCGTGGAAGCGTTTTGATAATAACATGCATATTGGTTTCACCTGTAATAGCAGAATATTTTTCATATGCTTCATCAGTTAAAATTAAATATGATGACTGAACCAGACTCTTGCCGAATGTGTTCTCTCCAACAAGAATTCCTCTGTCATTATCTTTTATTGCGGCAGAAAGAATTTCTGCTGCACTTGCAGTATTCCCGTTTACAATTATGGCAATTTCATAATCATTAGGATTCTCAGATGCAACATATCTTATATCCAGATAACCGTTGTATCTGAAATCCATTTTCACTATAGTCTCATCCGACAGAATCTTTCTTGCAACTTCAATACAGCCCCTGACTGTCCCTCCGCCGTTATCTCGTAAGTCAATTATCAGTTTATTTACTCCGGCACTGTTTATTTTTTCAAGAATCTTGCTAAACTCTTCACCTGTTTTATTAGTGAATCCTGTCATTCTAATGTATGCTGTATCACCAAACATAGTATAAGTAACAGTTTTTATTATTACGAGATCTCTTGTAAGAGCTATTTTCTTTGGCTCTCCCAATCCGTTTACTAGTATTTCAATCTCAAGTGATGATTTTGAAGGTCCTTTAATAATAGCTGCAATTTGTTTCAGGGATTTCCCCTTCAAATCTGTTCCATTAACTGCAATAATAACATCGCCCGACTTAAGACCAGCTCTATAAGCCGGTGAATTTACAAAAACCGAATTAATAAAAGCGCCCTTTTCATCTTCTGTCATTGTTACACCAATACCCACAAAATTCGAATCCAGGTATTCATCAGCCTGTGAATTGTAAGTTGTTATTTCCTGAAAATATGAGTATTTATCCGTACCGGATAAAGCTCCTTTTATAATGTTTTTATCTAAATCGATAATGTCAATTACTGTTTCAGATCTATCATCAATGAGCCGGATATATGCGTTGAGAACTCCACCAAACCCCTCATTTGCAGCAACCAGCGGTATCATTACAACAAGCACCAGTGGTAATATAAACAATAATATTTTAAGTGACTTTTTTTTCATTTTATCTCCAAATTTCAACTACATTTTTTCAGGTGCAGTTATACTTAATACTTCAAGAACATTTCTGATTACTATGACAGTAGCCTTTACCAAGGTTATTCTGGCTTTCATGAGGGATTCTTCTTCGCCCTTAACCCTGCATGCATTATAAAAACTGTGAAATGCGCCGGCTACATCCATAACATACCTTGTCAATCTTCCCGGTTCTAGTGTTTTAGCACTAATTAATATTTCCTGCGGATACATTGCAAGTTTTCTCATAAGTTCCTTTTCTTCTTCTGCAACAAGAACTTCAAGAGGCGGGCAAATATCAGATTCAACATCAATGCCTTCCTGTTCCAGTATCCTTAGCATACTGCAAATTCTTGCATGAGCATATTGTACATAAAAAACAGGGTTTTCATTGGATTGTTTTACTGCCAGATCAAGGTCAAAATCCAGATGACTTCCGGATGCTTTCATATTAAAAAAGAAACGCGCAGCATCTACCCCTATTTCATCCAGCAAATCATTCAATGATACTGCCTTACCGGTTCTTTTAGACATCCTGACTGTTTCCCCTCCACGCATTAGTCTGACCAACTGGAAAAGAACCAGGTCTAGCTTATTTTTATCAATCCCCATTGCAGGCATTGCGTTTTTCATTCTGACTGCATGAGCATGATGGTCAGTACCAAGTAGGTTAATTACGCGTGTAAATTTGCGTTTGATAAATTTATTTCTATGATAAGCAAGGTCTGCAGCAAAGTATGTTTTAAATCCATTTGATTTTACAAGGACCTCATCTTTTTCACTTTCCAATACTTCACCTTTAAGCCAGAGAGCACCTTCTTTTTCAATTGCAAAACCATTATCTTTAATAAGTTGTATAGTTTCATCAACTTCACCTGACTCATGCAATGATAATTCAGAAAACCAGTTGTCAAATTCTATCCCATATCTTTTTAACCCTATTCCGATATTCTTAATATTAATAGGCAATGCGTATTCTACAAGTTTCTTTTTCCTATATTTAGAATCTTTATTAGCTAAGTCTTCCAGATTAGATGCTATATAACTTTTGGCATGTTCGATGATATCCGCTCCCTGATAACAATCCTCCGGGAACTCTACAGAATCAACTCCATTTAATTCCTGAAGATACCTAAGTTCCAGCGAAAGCGCAAACTTTTCAATCTGATTGCCTGCATCATTTACGTAAAACTCTTTAGTTACATCATATCCGGCTTTATCTAAAACATTGGCAATCAAGTCTCCGAGGGCTCCGCCACGGGCATTTCCCATATGTAAAGGTCCGGTCGGATTTGCACTTACATACTCGACCATGACTTTCTCGCCTTTTCCATAATCAAGTTCTCCGTACTTATCCCCAAGTTCCATAATCATTTCAACTGTATTGTATAACCACTTGTCGTTGATAAAGAAATTTATAAAACCTGGGCCGGCAATTTCAACCTTCTCAATATAATTATCATTTAAAGGAATGTTTTCTGCTATAGCCATTGCGATAGTTCTAGGTGCCATACGAGCAGGTTTAGCAAGCAACATAGCAATATTGCATGAAAAATCACCATGGTTTTTTCCCCTTGGTTTTTCAACATTTACAGATGGTAGCTCCATCTCAGGCAATGCTTTTTTACTTATAGCTGCCGCAACTGCTGTTTTGACAGCCTCTGCTATATGCTTGTTAATTTTCTGTACTATATCCGTCATCATTAACCTCTCTGACCGTCATAATAAATTCATTTTGTTCTTTTTCCATCATATCCAGGGAGTACGATACTGCAACTACCCCACCATTTTCATCAAGTGCGGATTCAATTCTATTCGCAGTTACAGCTACTGTAAACACACCAAATTCAGTGGCATAATGTGAAATGTTTTCCACACCTTCTTCAAAAACGAAAGTTGAAGCAACTGTTCCATGTCTTATCAATGTTACTCTGTTCTCTTCTACTTTCAAAGTTGTTGTTGTTCCCTCCATACCTGTTACTCCAGTTTCTTTGTAAGATATATAGAAGGCATTTTCTTTTTTATATAATTTTCCTTCGGTAATCAATTCCATCAGCCCTTCATCACCAGGCCCGCTCTGTCCTTTTACCGAAACTATTACTTTTTTCATATTTGCACCATGGGTTTTCAATATTCTACAGTCTCCCTTAATAATTTTCAATATCTATATGCTCAACAGTCAGATTATCCTTACCCAAAATATCCTTACACAGCGGCATAAATTTCTCTATACTGTCGCTTGTGAATATTTCAACTAAGCCTTTCACTGCGGTAGAATTCATTTTTATAGTTGTACTGTCTCTTAGTAATTCAGCTATACTCCGGGCTGAATCTATTAGTTTTATATCTGGTCCAACAACTTTTTGAATTACTTCTTTTAGTAACGGATAGTGGGTACATCCTAAAATAAGAGTATCTATTCCCTTTTCTTTCAGGCCATTAAGATAATGATTTGCAGTGAGTTCAGCAATTTCATTGTTCCAAAATTCAGTACCCTCTTCCACTAAAGATACAAACAACGGGCAGCTTTTTTGATAAATCCTACAGCTAGCTTCTTTATCCGAAAGTTCTTTTTTATACGCATTACTTTCAATTGTTGCCGGCGTTCCTATTACCCCTATAATTTTGGTCTTTGAAGCCGCAAGCCCTGCTGCAGAACCGGGGCTGATTACCTCAAGTACAGGTATATCAAATTCACTTTTAATTTTTTCAAGTGCATTTGAGCTTACTGTATTACAGGCTATAACAATTGCTTTTACATTTTTGCTCAACATAAACCGCATGTCCTGGAACGCAAAATTAGTAATTGTTTCACGGGATTTTGTCCCATATGGAGCTCTCTTGCTGTCACCGAAATAAACCAGGTTTTCACCAGGAAGTATCCTGTGTATTTCTTTTAATACTGTAAGGCCACCGAGACCTGAGTCAAAAATTCCAATAGGTTTATTACACATTTTTTGATTCTCCGCAGAAATCTTTCAGAAACTTATATTTTTTCTTTTTTTCAATTGCCAGTTCAATGAGCTTTGTCATCAGCTCTGTATTAGATTTACCCGAAGAAACCCATATTTTAGGATACATGCTTATACTAGTAAACCCCGGCATTGTATTAATTTCATTCAGGATAATTTTTCCATCATCAGTAATAAAGAAATCAACTCGCGCCAGACCATACCCATCAACTGCCTTGAAGGCTTCTATAGAAACTCTTTTAATCTCATTAATTAATTTATCGTCAATTGGAGCAGGGATAATGCCAACTGAATCCTCATTTACATATTTCGCATTATAGTCATAGAATTCATTACATGGTACTATTTCACCAACGCCCAGAGCCTCAACCTTGCCGAACCCTCCTAATACTGCACACTCAAACTCACGACCCGGAACAAATGCCTCTATAACTATTTTTCTGTCATATGCAGATGCGTCCTTCACAGCAATACTAAGTTCTGCCTCTTCTATAACCTTAAATATACCTACTGAAGATCCTCCGTTAGCCGGTTTTACAAAAACAGGATAGCCAAGACGTGCTGCCACTTCCTTTTCCAAAGTATTAAAATCAATATTTTCAATAGTTACGCATATATATTCAGCCTGAGGAATTCCTGCGTGTGAAAACATCACCTTTGAAATGGCTTTATCAAATCCCACTGCCGAAGATGCAACACCGCTTCCCACATACGGGATTTTACACATTTCTAAAAATCCCTGTATTACACCGTCTTCTCCCCCGGTTCCATGAATAACGGGAAAAACAACATCTATTTCATTTTCAATAAATATACTGTTGGATATCTCTATAGATATTTTTGATAATGTATTTTTGATATCAGTGATTTCGTTGCAGATAATATCCGTATTATCATTTTCATATAAAATAAGATCGCCCTCTTTTGTGACCTCAATTAACCTGAAATTATACTTTGTTCTGTCAAGGGATAAAATAACATGCACTGCTGATCTTCTTGATACTTCATGCTCTGTTGATTCTCCCCCGAAGATAATGCCTACATTAATTTTTTTCAAGCTTACCTCCGCTAATCTTTTATATGACAGGCCGTTATTTCTCCATAGTACATAACGTGGTAATTATCATTACTGTCATAAAAAGTTTTTTTAATCGTTTTATCTATAAGACCCGGTTCCATAGCCTGCTTGTAAACTACTTTGCACTCCATGTGGATTTCACATTTATCAATTAATGGAGCGACTACTGTGGCCGCTTCAAGGGCTTCAAAGCCACATTCACTGAATTTATCCATATCGCGTCCTGATTTGGTTCCGCACAATGCAAGTTCCTTTGCAAGTTGTCCTGATGCAGGAAAACTAACAGTAAACTGGTTCGAATTATCAATCAGCTTATATGTATGACGTGAATACCTAACAGCAACAATCAAAATCGGTTTATTCCAGATTCTTCCCATTGCTGCCCAGCTTATTGTCATTGTATTAATTTCGCCTTCATAGCCGGTGGTAAGAAATGCACCACCTTTTGACAATTGTTCCGCAGCTTCTTTTATAACTTCAGTATATATAGTTTCTTTTAGCATATTATATCCTCCGAGTATTTAGTTGCATTGAATTATATCACATTTGTTTATATCTGGATGAGCTAGAAAACTATATCAGCTTTTTGAATGATTTTATGTTCATATAGTTTTTGTGGTAATATGTCCCAGGCTTTTGCATCAGGACATGACAACTCATATGTGAAATCAACTGTTTCTCCATTTTTGCTTTTTGAAAATTTTGCGCCCTTTAAAAGAAATCCATCTTTTTCAAGTAATTCTTTAATAATATTTGCTGTATTTTCATCGTATAAAGCAGTAACTTTCAATTTTGCTTTAGACGGTTTTATTTTCAAAACACCTTCCAGCTTACGGAATAAAATCAGCGTAAGAAATATAATGCCTGTAGTTATGATTCCCATAAGATAATAACCTGACCCTACAGCTAGCCCGATACACGCAACCCCCCACAGAGTAGCAGCTGTTGTAAGCCCTGTAACACTGAATCTGTCTCTAATAATTGTTCCAGCCCCAAGGAAACCTATTCCGCTGACAACCTGTGCGCCCAGCCTCGAGGGATCTATAACTCCTTCAGGATACTGTTCGAAAAGATGCTGAGACACTACCATTACCAATGCTGCCCCAATACATACCAGCATGTGCGTTCTAAGGCCCGCGGGTCTGTTTTTAGACTCTCTCTCGTATCCAATGATTCCTCCACAGACCAATGCTATTAAAATCCTTATTAGATCTTCAAGTTCAAATACCATAATAAACCTACCTTTCGGAAAGAGACTCTCCGATACCCTTCCAGGTATCTTCATTTCCAAGGGACAGCTGCCATGCGGCTACTCCCCTTAGCCCGAATTCTTTTACTAAATCAGTTTTTAGCACTAAGCTTTCTTTTTCCTCTATCCACATTTTATATACTGAACCTTCTTCAGTATAAGTTGCAAAATATTGTCCGCTTTCTTCATCCCAAACCATTTCAATTCCTTTTTCATTTATAAACTCAAGAGTATTGTCTATACCCAGTGTTTTATGGTTCTTCACTACCCCGTCAGTATCTCTCCACATTCGGGTATAAAATGGAAGTCCTACCAGCAGTTTATCAGGATTAACATACAATAATGTTAGCTCAAGCATGTCAGAAACCCATTGAAGCTGAGCTTGAGACCCTGCAACGGGAGATGATGCCCAGTGCTGGTCATAAGTCATTACCATTATATAGTCCGCTTCTTTTGACAGATTTTCATGGTCATAGCACAATGAATAATTATCGCTGCCACCGGGCACTCCTACATCCACAGATATTTTCAATCCCATATCTCTCGCATAAGGCATAAGCTCTCTGACAAACTGAGTATAGGCATCACTGTCTTTTAGGTAAATATTCTCAAAGTCCAGATTAATTCCATCCAATTCATATAACTGTGCGTATGATAATATCTGACGTATAACATTATCGCGGGAGTTCGGATTATTTAATATTGCCGATGTCATATCTATATCATTAAATGTATTGCTAAGTAACGGCCATATCCGAGCCCCAATCTCATGAACTTTTTCTACATAAGGCATGTCAGCCCTACTTTCTAAAGTTCCTTCAGCATCAGTCACAGTAAACCATGTGGGTGAGTAAACATTTATTTCATTGAATTGCATGAACTCTTCAACAGGTGGTGTTGTTTTATATATGTACTGCCAGGCAAGTATTATGTCTTCAAGTTCATCAGGAGTTCTTCGGATAAGATTTACCGTTAATTCTTTATAACTTATACTACTGGTGAGAAACCTGGTTTCAACATATCCAACTATACCTTCGGAAGTTCGTATCTTCGCCCATGCTCCTTCTATGGCATATACATCCACAGTTTCACCGGATTCACCGATTTCTTTGTATATTGGTTTTTTTATAGATTTACCGCTTCTTACTGCCACAGTTTTCAAAGAAGTTGTTTTCTTTTTCGTGATTAAACCGTCATTTGTTTTAGTTTCTATGCTTATTTGCGGGCTTACAGTCCCCTTATGTTCATAATTTTTAAGATAATCTATTATTACAACATTGTACTCTTCATTATAAACTGCTTCAACTTTGAATATTTCACTGAAGATTACAACTGGCACGTATAATACATTATTGATATATCGCGCAGTCATATCTAACTCAACCGGTTCCATGTTCACATAAGCCTGAAGGTCGCTGTCTTTCATTCTGATTACTTTATCACCAGAAGTAACAGTTACCACTGAACCATCTGCTTCTTTGTAAATAGTAGAATCAATATATTTTTTTACAATGTCAAAGGGTATGAAAATTTCACTCCCGTTTATAATTGGGGGTGCCGTTGAATTAATAAGTTTATCTTCAATTAAAAGGTTTATTTTGCTGCTGTCAAAAAATGCTACAACTTCATCTTCAGTGCTGTATTTATCGATTATCCTATCAATACTTATGTATGCAACGAAAATAACAGAAATCAAATATGCTGCAATAATAATGAATAAAAGTATTTTTTTTAGCATTTTTTCTCCGATGCGGATAATAGGTGTCAGCTTTTTAAATTGTACTCAATGTGCCTTTTAATGTGGCTGACTGCCCTGTCGTCGGTTTCAAAGACCAGCATTGTTCTTTTTCCATCATATTCCAGAACAGCAAAATATTCTGCCTCTTTATTGTCTCCAGAAACAGCCTTGATGGTCTTTGCAACATTACCTCTGTGTTCTTCATAATACGAGGATGTCACCGGGGCGACTAAGTCAAAATCTGTGAGGTCACAGTTAATCATCCTCTTTCTTCTACTTTTGTTATATATCCTGTCCATTGATATTGAGTTTCCTGCAAGAATGTATTCAAATTCAATATTTCTGTTTGTTACTATTTTATATGCCAGGTAAACTGTCACAATTACTATTGCAATAGCATATTTTCTCGTAGGTTCAATTAAAAATGCAGTCAAGCAAATAGCTATAGACCCAAACACGGCTACCAGAGTTATAATGTTATCTTTAACATTCCTTGGTTTTACAATACATTTTTCGTAAACATTTTCCATTTAAACGCCTCTGCCTTCTATATACATAATACCACAGACCACTTTTCAAAAATTGTCCTTAATGATATTTTTTGCTTTTTGTAGATTTGTCCCTAGGGACAATTTTCATTTCGATTTCTCTCATCCCGATATTTATATCAGTTTTTAAAGATAATCTTTTATATGAGCAATTGACGGAAGAACTAATGTTGGCTTTATTTCAGATTCAGCAAGAATTTCTTTAGTTGTTGCACCGGTCATAACCAGTACTGCAGTAGCTCCGTTATTTATACCCATAGCTATGTCTGTTTGCAATCTGTCTCCGACAAAAACCATTTTTTCGCGCGATACCCCGGTAGTAGCTTCAAGAGCCTCTACTGTGTGTGAATTAGGCTTACCCATAATTTCAGGCACAACCCCTGTTGATTCAGAAAACATCTTAATCATCGAACCTGTATCCGGCATTAAACCGCCTTTAACAGGACAATTTGAATCAGGATGAGTAGCTAAAAACTCTGCACCTTCCCGTATAAATGTGCATCCTTTATAGATCTTTTCATAAGTAAGAGATGTGTCAAAACCGAGCACAACAATATCAGGGTTTTCACCATTCAGCTCTATCCCCTCGGACAGAAAGCCTTCCGTCAAACTTTCAGTCCCTATAAGGTACACGCTCTTTCCCGGACGTTTTCTTTTTAGATAATCTATGGTAACAGCGCCCGAAGAAAACAAGTTGTCTTCACTAGCATCTACTCCCATCTTTTTTAATTTCTTAATATAATCTTTTATTGATTTAGATGAATTATTAGTAAAGAAAATGTATTTCTTTCCCATAGAATCAAGTATATCTAAAAACTCTAACGCTCCCTCAATAGGAGTGGTTTCCATATAAAAAGTTCCATCCATATCAAGAATAAAAACTTGTTTGTCGTGTAATATATTATTCATTATTTATCCTTCCGTTGCTCTTTGAACTTCAATAGCCAATGCACATTCAATACGCTTTTTCTGCATTATACATGCACTGTCGTCAGGTTCATAAATGCTTCCATTGGTAAAATAGGCTGTAGCAGGACAACCGCCTGAACAAAAGTATTTAGCCCAGCATGTTTTGCATTTTTCAATGCTCTCTACACTGTTATCTCTCATCCTGTCTGCAAGTTCAATATTAAATTCCGTATCATCTACTGTTCCCATTTTGAATTCATCTTCACCGACAAGTCTGTGACAGGCAAAAATATCACCATCAGGGGTAATCGCCCCATACTCAAATCCTGCACCGCAGGCAGTCAGTCTTTTATATATGCAGGGGCTCTTGTATAGACTTATATTAAAGTGATAAAAAGTATATTTATCCTGCTTTGCATATTCCTTTGAAAATTTTTCATATTCCTCTAATACCCTATCTAATTCTTCATCATTTAGGTCATATTCTCCCCCGGTAACCGGCTCTATTGATATGTCTTTGAATCCGAAAGAAGCCAGATGCTTTACATCATTGGAAAAATCCAAATTATCTCTGGTAAAGGTTCCTCTTACAAAGTATGATTTGCCCTCGCGCCCTGCAACTATTTTTTTAGCATTATCAATTGCAAGGTCATATGAACCACGGCCATCAGCATATATCCTGAACTTATCGTGAATTTTTTTACGTCCATCTATGCTAATTACCACATTGTCCATATATCTATTTATAAATTCCAGAGATTCATCATCTAAAATAGTACCATTGGTAGTAATCGTAAAGTGAACCTCTTTATTATATTTATCTTGTTCAGCCAGGGCATATGCCACAGTTTTTTTAACAACGTCAAAGTTCAGCATGGGTTCTCCGCCGAAAAAATCAATCTCCACATTTTTCTTGTTACCTGATTTTGACAGAAGAAGATCAACCGCTTTTTTGGCTACATCAAATGGCATGAGTTTTGTTCCCCCGGAATATTCGCCATCTCCGGCAAAACAATATGAACACTTTAGGTTGCAGGTATGCGCCATATGAAGACAAAGCGCTTTGAACTGCACTTCTGAGGGTCTTGGCAAAGCAGGAATTTCCATTTTCGAAAAAAGAGATCCTTGTTCAATAAGCTCATCTATTTCAGCATAAGCTTCCTCATAGCCTGATTCTCCAATATTATATCTATCTGTGTTTTTTAATTTTGTATAGCCTTCTATAGAATTGCATTTTTCTAATATGTCATATGCAGTATCATCAGGCACATGAATTGCCCCGCTGTTTACATCTAGGCATACGTTGAAACCATTCTGTTTGAAAAGGTGTTTCATAATGTCTCCCTACCGTTTCTTCAGTAAAGAATTATACCACATTTGGCCATAGAATTATTCCATGAAGGCCAATCGACAATATCTAAGAAAAAAATGTTGGTTACCTGATAGTATGAACTACCTGTAGAAAAAACTACCCTATGCAAAAAAATACTTCATAGGAAGATTTAAGCCTTCAATCGTTGAAAAGGCTACTGATAAAGTATATTATTATATTGAGGTGATATTATGAAATGCGCAATCGGTCATGACAGTCATGCATACTACCAGCATCTTGGGAAACCACTGCTTCTTGGCGGAGTTAAAATTATAGGTAGTCAACCGTTGAAAAGCAACAGCGATGGTGATGTTGTCCTTCATGCTCTTACAAATGCTATATCCGGACTCACAGGGGTTAATATATTAGGTGCAATTGCAGATAATATGTGTATCAATCAAGGAATAATAGATAGCAGCGAATATGTTAAAGAAGCTCTTAAATATATGGGTAAAAGTAGCATAACCCATGTATCTTTTTCAATTGAGTGCCTTACACCGCAACTTGAGCCCTATATCCATGATATACGATTAAAAATTGCAAATTTACTTGCTTTAGATATCAGCTGTATTGGCTTTACCGCTACTACCGGTGAAGAACTCACCATGTTCGGGCGCGGAAAGGGAATCCTCTGTACCTGCATCATTACCAGCACCTAATAGTGCATTTGCTATAATAAGGTCAGCAGGAGTAGTTACTTTAATATTTGATTCATCTGAATCTACAAGATATACATGATAGCCGAAATATTCGGCTATTTGTGCATCATCAGTTACATTCATACCCCGATACGCAGCACGTTTATGAAGTTTTAGTATATCTTTAAAGTAAAAAGCCTGAGGAGTTTGAATTTTATACAACCCTTCCCGGCTAATTGTTCTTTTTACAAATCCTTTATCCCCTGCTTCTTTAAGAGTGTCTGTGAGGGGAACTGCAGCACAGCAGGCACCGTATCTATCTGCGGCCTCTATACAATCAACTATAAGTTTTTTTGTTACAAGCGGTCGCGCTGCATCATGAATCAAAACTACACGCGTCTCTTTATCAGTTTCTATCAAACCATTATATACTGACTCTCTTCTACTTTTCCCGCCTTCAATAATATTTACTTTATCTAGGTATCCGGCAGCTTTCAGCACCTGCTTATATCTTTTGATATTATCTTTAGCAGCAACTATTATTACCTGATCAATCTGTCCTACCTTAAGAAAAGCCTCCGTCGTTTTAACTAACAGAGCCTTACCGCCAACTTCCTCAAGAAGCTTATTTGTGCCGTTCATTCTAGACGAACTTCCGCCCGCCGCAATAATCGCAGTTACATTCATATCACTATTCAATCTTTGAAAAAATCAACCGACCTGCAGAAGTCTGTGTAACACTTGTCACAACCACTTCTTTTTCGTTTCCAATATATTCTTTACCATTTTCAACAATAACCATAGCTCCATCTTCAAGATAACCTATCCCCTGTCCGTTTTCTTTACCTTGTTTACTTATTTTAAGGAAGAATTTTTCTCCCGGGTATGCAAGTTTTTTAATTGCAGATGCAAGTTCATTAAGGTTCATCACGCCAACTCCTGTAACAGCTGCAACTTTATTTAAATTATAATCAGTGGTTAATATTCTTCCCTTTATCTTAGCTGCATATTTAAGAAGCTTTACATCGGTTTCCTGCTGTGAATCGTCAAACTCTGTCTCAATAGTTTCCGCGTATTCATAATCTCTGACTAGGTTTTCCAGAATATCCAGACCTCTTCGCCCTTTTCCTCTTTTGGCAGCATCCGCGCTGTCTGCCATGACTTGCATTTCTTTAATAATGAAATTTGGTATCAGTATTCTTCCTTCAAGGAAACCGCTCTTTATAATATCGATTATTCGTCCATCAATCAGCACACATGTATCAAGAATCTTTGTTCCATCTCCGTGTTTTCTTTTCTTAAATGCATCAAAATTGATTTCATCCTTACGCTTAATAGCAAAATACATACCACCGGTACCAAAAACAATATTTAATAGTATCGCTATAGGATTCCCGACAACTGGTAAATCTTTAAATGGAATTGCAGCAAGATTTGCTATAATTAGACCTATGATAAGGCCTCCGGTTCCGATTATAATTTCATAAAACGAAACTTCAGATGCCGTAGACTCTGCTTTGCCCATTATATTATTAAAAAAGTTGAATAGTTTTCCTGCAATGTAGTAAAGCAACGCTCCGAATATAAGACATGAAATCACATAAATAGGAACCTTGAAACCATCGGCTTCCGGAGGAAGCATTCTTATAACCAGCGTATTAGCTATTGTATAACCGGTAACTATACCAATTGCACCAAAAATTAGGCGCAGTACTCTTCCCAGCACAGCCTACTCCTCAATTTTTTTTACTCTTTCAGATACCATTGCTTCTGCTTCACCCACACTAATCCCTTTTACCAGCATTAGCTCACTGAGCATTATTTGTTTTGCGCTTGATAGCATTTTACGTTCACCCGTTGAAAGCCCTTTGGCTTTATCTCTGATCATGAGCGCTTTAACAACAAATGCAACACTGGTGATTGAACCACTTTTGATTTTTTCCATATTTTCTCTATATCGTTTATTCCAGTTTGTGGTTTCATCACATTCATGATTATAAAAATCTTCAAGAAGCTGGTCGGCTTCTTCATTGGATATAATGTCTCTAACACCGATTTTTTCAATTGAATCTACAGGAAGAGAAACTTTCATTCCACCGATGGGCATATTCAATATGTAATATTCTTTAACTATACCGAAAACTTCTTTATCTTCAAGAGCGACAATTACGCCAGCGCCATGCATTGGATACACAACTAAATCTCCTATTTTATACATTGTCACCTCCATATTCATTGGGATGATTATACATCAGGGACACAAAAAAGTCAAAATTTCACGCTTTTTAAATTGCCATATAATGTCATATTTATGCCCTAAATTGAATACTGTCCAGCTTTTTATATTATTCGTTTGACATTAGTGTGCGCCATACAGTATTATGCCAATATGAAAGGAAAATATTATGAGTGATTATGATAAAAATTACGAAAGTGCGGTTATGGAGTTACGAAGAGGAACATTAGTGCTAAGTGTACTAAGCCAGCTTAAAACCCCTGCATATGGCTACTCTCTTGTTCAACAACTTGCAGCAAAAGATATGGCAATTGACCAAAGCACTCTTTATCCCCTTCTAAGAAGATTAGAGAAACAGGAGTTACTTAACAGTGATTGGTCAGTAGAAGAGAGCCGGCCAAGAAAATATTATGTGCTAAGCGACAAAGGCAGAGAGTTTTTAACCAGGCTTTCAGTGGAATGGGAAAACACTGTAAACACAATGGATAACCAATTGAAAAATTTACAGGAAGGACTATAAAAAAAGTGGAAACGATAGAAAGACATTTAAATATATCCGGAAGATGGCTCACTAAAAAACAAAAAGAAGGCATTCATGTAGAACTTACAATTGCCGGGAATATATAGAAAGGAATATATCATGGAAATATTAGAAAGATATTGATATGCAGTAGGAAGATGGCTTCCCAAAAAACAAAAGAAAGACATTTTAGCAGAACTTGAATCATCCATATACGACACCCTTGAGTCCATATTCGGTAAATCAGATGATTATACTGAAGATAAAGTTTCTGAAATTTTAAAAGAGCTGGGCGCACCATGGAAAGTTGCAGCGGCCTATTCAGGAATTGCTGACCGATTGATTGGTCCTGAACTTTTACCTATTTACTTTACGCTTACAGCTATAGTATCAGGTGCCGTTGCGTTTGGTTTAACAGTAAGTTTTATTATTGGATTATTCCGACCTGATTTGAGCTTTTTAGATTTCATACTAAACTTATTAAAACTCATTCCTAATTTAATTTTAAGCACTGTTTTCGTTGTAGGAATTACAACTATTATATTTGCAGTAATAGAAAAAAAGTTCCTGTTCATGAACTGCAGGCTGAGTTAAATATTAAAAAGTCCAAAGCTACAATTTCACTTAATAAGTCTGATAAAAACAGCACTAAAAGTGAAGGTTGGTCACCAAAAGATCTTCCATCAGTTCCAAAGGGAAAGAAAAAGATATCAAGAGCAGAGCCAATAATAGGTATCATTTTTGCAGTAATAGCTATTGTATTGTTCAATTTCTTCAGGGAAAAACTTGGCATTTACTATACATCTTCAATGGGTTCAGGTTGGGAATTTGTTCCAATACTGTCGGAGAGTGCTATTAAAGTATTTCTACCATTTTGGAATACTGTTTGGGGAATAACTCTGGTTTTTTCCTTTTATCAATTGATTAAGGGGCGCTGGACATTACCTATGAGAATTTCAGATATTATACGTTCAATTATTGATGCTGCTGTTATTGTCATTATGATAAAGGGACCTGAACTAATAGATTTCAGACTTCTACTCTCCTATTCAAAACCAGAAGTTGTAGAATCACTGACACCGGTTGCAGAATTTTTTTAAGTACTCCATTAATGGTTTCCTAATATTTGCTCTAATAGCTACATGTATTGGAATAATTTCAAAAATAGTTAATGCATTCCGACCCTCAACCTATGATAAATCAATCTTCGCCCGTCAGCACATATGTATTCATCCTTTGCTGCATCATAGTCCATATTCTCGGCACGCCCCGGGTATTTTTCCTTGTATGTTCGCTTTTTCATTCTTTCATAGTTCTGAGGCTTTATGTATGTTTTCTGTTCGTTCTGTTTTAAGAAAGTATAGTTCTCCTCACTCTCATATCCGGCGTCAGCTATGATATTACTGTATTTCTTTAAATATCTCTTCTCAAGTTCATTTATGAAAGGTTTGAGGGTGTTGACATCGTTCCGATCACCCGAAACGTATATCCCGACCACATATTCATTCTCTATGCTGTTGATAAGC
>Ga0307989_1000196_pt1 | contig 43359 bp, 33 predicted proteins | sample EllFjometagen185_FD_203164 | JGI IMG/M metagenome (GOLD analysis project Ga0307989, IMG submission 203164) | Marine microbial communities from Ellis Fjord, Antarctic Ocean - #185 | ecosystem: Environmental > Aquatic > Marine > Unclassified | place: Southern Ocean | collected 2014-10-08 | reverse complement strand
CAAAATTTCTTGAGTTGAAGTGGCTGAGGAAGAAGTCTTTTTCTCTTCAGGTTTTATTTTATATTTTGCGGTTAGTGTGACTATATCCTGAGGGGTAGGAATTCGAAGATTCTGTCCGGCGTAAATCCTTGCGCGATAGTTTAGATTGTTCGCCCAGATCAGTTCCTGTAGTTTAATTCCATGTCGTCTTGCGATAACACTGGCTGCATCTCCCTTCCTTACTGAATAAAAACGGCTACGTTTTTGTTTGGGAAAATAATAACTGTTGGGAATATTTAAAACCAGTTTTTCAATCCCTGGTTTGGCAGGAAGTCGAAGTCGGTATCCTTTGGGTATATATTTTTGGCCTCGAAAAACGGGTCTACGCAGCCCACGATTGTGTTTTTTAATGATCCTCAGGTCGATTTTCAGGTGCTTTGTGAGTTTCGTTAGTGGTATAAAACTTTTGATAACGAACTCTTTGGTCGGTTGCGGGACTTTTTGGGCTATTTTTCCAAAATAGTGTTCTGAGTTTTTTGCTATCTCTTTGGCTGCTATAAACTCCGGGTAGAAATTTCTGGATGCAAATTTAAATCTCCGCCCATTGTAGTCTTTAAATATATTTGGATAGTTTCCCATTTTCTTTTTGGCTCTTAACATTGCTGTTGCACCGTGATTGTATGCTGTTAAAGCCAAAGCCCAACTGCCTAGTTTCTTGTAATTACTTTTTAACAGTTTTGCCGCTCCATGGGATGCTCGAATAGGATCCAGTCTTTCATCAACGGTATAATTCACTTTCATAAAACGTCTGCCGGTACTGTAAGTGAATTGCCAAATACCTGCCGCACCAAATTTACTATACGCGTTATAATTAAATGAAGATTCAACATGAGGAAGATAAGCAAGGTCTTCAGGCAGGTTATAACTTCTGAAAATGGATTGAATCTCTTCTAAATATTCTCTGGAACGCATAATCCCTTTTTTGAAGCGATCCTTTTGCCCCCGTTGAAAGCGGATACTGTTTTTAGCAATCAAAAGTGTTGGGATATCGGGATTTTTTCCAAACAGATTTTCGATTTTGTTTGCTTCCTCTGTAGTTATAGGTTTTTCTGTGATAACCCGATCGAGCAAGTTTCTATACTTTCGTTTTGCTTTCTTTATTCGATTACGATTAATTCTTCGAGATCCTACCTTACTCCTGGGTTGTAAATTGATAATTTCATATACAATTTTCAAGTGGGTTTTGTCATGAATAACACCCTGCGATAAGCTATATTTGCTGTAAATATCTTTCCAGAAATTTACATTAGGCTCAATTTCACTGTACAGAGGAAATAGTTCTCTGGTTTCCTTGGCTTGTTTTGCCCATAAACTAAAAGTAATACAGTAGGTTATGAGTATCAATAATAATATCTTAACTGGTTTCTTCACTCTGCTCCTGGCTGGACTTTTTGGAGTTTAAAAAACTTTGGATCTCTTTAAGGCAATCCTCTATTTCTGTCGGTACATTTTCCAGGAAACTCATCTTATCTTTGAGTCGGTTTGTTAAAGAGATGCTCTGCTCAAGATAAATAGTTTTGCTATCTGTATCACTCGGACGAGTCATTTCTTTTAAGCGGCGGGATAAAGTCGTAGGGGACTGTCCTTTATCCAGTGCAGACTCTTTCAGTTCCTGATACAGTTCATCATCACAGTTTTCATCCGATTTTGCTTTGTGAAGAAAATTAACAACATCAAGGTCAGGTAATCCTCTTTTGGATACATTCTGTAATATTTCCGGATCTTCTTGAGAAACAAAAAAATAGGCATTGGTTAATTTGATTGCGGTATTTTTTTTAATTTTAACTTCAACCTTGCAATACTCCTCGAAATTCTTATATCCCCATCCGGTGTATAGTTTGTCAGAGGCAACCCGGGTCAAAAATTCACCAAAACGTACCCAGTTTGATTTAAAAACTTGTGCTGCTTCAAGAAGTTGCTGACGGTATTCAGGTGAATCCATCAGTTCTTGTTCTGAAATTTCCTTTTCCATAATTCAGTTTATCCGAGATTTAAATTTGCCTGATATTCATTTATTGTTTCAAAGTTTGTAACTATTCACCCTAATTGTTTAAATCCGCCATGCCTCTGCTGCTGCCCTCGCTCAAGGCTGTCGCTTAACTTCCCTCAAGCACCACCAGAAACATGGCTTTTGCCCGCTATATTTTGGAAGTGGTGAATAGTTACCAAAGTTTAAACTATTTTACTCAACCTTACTTTAGACCTTTTTTTTAATTTACTTTATATACCTCTTTCAATCTTTCCCACTCTTTTAGATACTCCTGCAGATGAATACGGGAGGGTTTAATTGATTCTTCATTAATTAGATTGATGACAGCTTGTTGCTCATTGTCATATTGGTCCTGTGAAAAGAAACCCCCAAAATAAGCTGTTCTTAACCATAACAGATAAGTAGTGAGCGCATCAAATTCATTGTATGCAACAATTTCATTGAGTTTTCCTTCTAACCATAATTCTGCGACCTGATTACCATCCACCGCTATTTTTCCTGGAATTCCGCATACAGTTGCCATTTCGTTCAGTGAAGGGGCACCTTTTCCCCAACTACCTACAATATCCATAAGGTCAATGTTATTATCACTGCCTCTGGCAAAATAGTCGATGCCTTCCCATGGTTTATCCGGTCGTTTGCAAAAATCCTTTGCTTGAACCGCATTGGCAATTCCTCTTTGAATCAAAATTTTTATATCCGAATTATTAGAATTATACCCGACCAGTTGTGGTTTGTGTGTACCTATTGCTGTCAGAAAAGTATGTATTATATTTGTTTCCGAGGATTCAACTTCATTGGAAGGATCTTTGGGCAGTGACAGTAAATGAAGGACCACTTCACCATTTTTTTCCGTACGGGTGACAGCAGAAATCGAAACCAATCGGCAAAGGACTGTTTTTAAAAAAGGAGTTGGATTTTCTTCATTAGCACCCCCTTTCATCCACATTTTCTTAAACACTTCTTCATCTGATAGTGTGTCAGATAATCGGTATAATAATCTACCACTTCTTGGATCAGGCACCCATTCTGAATCAAAAACCCATACTTTCTTGTCTAATTTTTTAAACATATCAAATAACCAGATACAAATTATAGCTTTAGGAAGGACTATTAATAAGAACTAAATACCAAAAGCTTAAATAGCCTTAATCACAACGCATTTAGAAAAATTAAGGGTTTAATATTATTGAGAGGTATAAAATTCAATGTCTTGTAAGATTACATGATTATAATTTAAATATATTCAAGATCTATTGAGTATTTTTGTCAATACTAATTTTCATTTAATCCGCCAGTGAATTCACTGTTTATTGTCATTAAAGTGAACACTTATTTTTGAATATCATCAAGTTTTGGAGTATTTTTATAAAATAAGTGAAAAAATATAAAAAATATTGAGTGTAAAAATAAAGCGAAAAATAGCCCTGATAAAACTTATGGATTGCGGAATAGATTGATCAGGATTGAAAATAAGTGGACTTATATATTGAAAAATATTAGAATAAACGGTTAAAAAATAATAAAAACCAAGTGATTTTTTACTAAAATTTTCACATTAGATATAAAACCTATCGGCTACGAATTCCTTACTAAAAAAAATATTTAGAAATAACAACTGGGTAGCGGATCAATTTTAAGCAGATAATGTGAGTTGAACTTAATGAAAATGGATGTTGACAGAATAAAAATATCCTGATTACAATTTAAAGTTAAACATTAAACGTAATTCAAAATTCTGTTGAATTCTAAAAAAAGACATGAATTTTTCCTGCCATTATTTAATGAGACTTACACGGTCTAAATTCCCACAGATTATTGCAAGTATTTTTTCTTTCCAAAAAATATATTTTAAAATAAAAAGCGCAATTCTGATTTGGTTTGTTGTTTAGATATAAATATTACATAAACTTTAAGACCTGAGCGTTTTTGGATGATCAGTTTTTTATACAATATCCTTTATGAAAGCTTTGCATTAATTCGTTTTAGTTTTTCCAATACTTTAAGGCTTAATTTGGTAATCTGCCTTAAAGAGTTACGGTAATCATATTTTCTCCCAAAGAGTGACAACATGTACAAATATCCTCACATACAGAGAATTCGAGTGAATTTCGGTAAAATAGAAGAAGTTTTAGATCCACCAGCTCTTCTGGAAATTCAAAAAAGATCTTACAATTGGTTTTTACAAAAGGACGTTGCTCCTGAAAATCGTGAAAATTATGGGTGGGAAGCTGTTTTTAGAACGGTTTTTCCCATTTCGGATTTTGGTGGTACCTGTACTTTAGAATATGTCTCTTATCGATTAGGAGAGCCAAAATACGATGAGTCTGAATGTAAAATCAGAGGAGTAACTTACGCAGCACCGGTAAGGGTTTCACTACGTCTAATTATCTGGGAAAAAGACGAACGTTCAGAGCAACGCAGAATTCATGACATTAAAGAGCAAGAAATCTATCTGGGTGAATTTCCGCTGATGTCTGAAACCGGTTCTTTTATTATTAATGGAACGGAACGCGTTATCGTTAGTCAGTTGCATAAATCTTCCGGTGTGTTTTTTAATCATGACAAAGGTAAACTTCATGCCAGTGGAAAACTACTCTACTCAGCCAGTGTGATTCCGCAACGGGGTTCCTGGATCGACTTTGAATTTGATGCCAAAGATTTATTGTATGTAAGAATTGACCGTAGACGAAAATTTCTGGCAACAATTTTGCTGAAGGCGTTGGGATTTTCCGGTTCGGAATTGTTAAATCGTTTTTATTACACCGAAACAATAATTCTAAAAAATGCATTTACCAGTGACGTCGATAAAAGAGAGTATTCTAAATATTTTGATCCCCAATCTTCTCAGAACCAACGTGCTGTCGCGGATATTATTCATCCTAAATCGCAGCAAATTATTGTCGCTAAAGGCAAAAAAATATCAAAAGCTTCTGTCAGAAAAATACAGGAAGCAGAAATTAAGCTGATTCCGACAAACCTGGAAGATGTTTTGGGTCGGTATGCATTGGAAGATGTACTGAATGGTGAAGGGGAAGCGATCATAAAAAGTAATGAGGTGGTCACTCAGGATATTCTAGAACAACTTATTGAAAACAATATCGAAGAATTGCCACTGATTTTTATTGGAAATAAAACGATTGGAACCTCATTTCGAAACACGCTTGCCGCTGATAAGGTTGATACACCGCAAGAGGCGATGATCGAAATTTACAAAAAGATGAAGCCTGGAGATCCACCGACTCAGGAAGTTGCCAAAAATCTATTGAAAAATATGTTTTTCAATCCGGAAAGATACGATTTATCTCGTGTGGGTCGGATGAAAATCAATAAAAAGCTGAATCTTGATGATGATTTGTCACAAACCGTATTAACCAATGAAGATATCCTCGCCGTTGTTGAATATTTACTCAGACTAAAGGACGGTGCAGGTGGAGTGATTGATGATATTGATCATTTGGGGAATCGGCGTGTTCGTGGAGTGGGTGAACTGCTGGAAAATCAGGTAAGAATCGGTCTGGTTAGAATGGAAAGAGCCATTCGTGAAAGAATGTCGCTGCAGGAAACTGAAACCATGATGTTGCATGATATTGTGAATTCAAAACCTGTTTCCGCGGTGATTAATGAATTTTTCGGTAGTAGCCAGTTGTCTCAGTTTATGGATCAGACGAACCCATTGTCAGAAATTACGCATAAAAGAAGGTTGAGTGCTTTGGGACCGGGTGGTTTAACCCGGGAACGTGCCGGATTTGAAGTTCGGGATGTACATACATCTCACTACGGTCGTATTTGTCCTGTTGAAACTCCTGAGGGACCAAATATTGGGTTGATTTCATCTATCGCAACTTATGCTCAGTTGAATGAATTTGGTTTTATCGAGACACCGTATCGAAAGGTTACGGAAACTGTAGTCGGGAGTAATATCGAGTATTTATCAGCGATTGATGAAGGACAATATAAAATTGCGCAGGCAAATGCCCTGGTCGATAAAGATAAAAAGCTGGTTAAGGATCTGGTGAAAGCCCGGTATGACAGTGAATTTAAGATGATTCGAAAAGAAGAAGTGGAATATATGGACGTATCTCCGAAACAGCTGGTTTCAGTTGCGGCGTCTTTAATTCCTTTCCTTGAACATGATGATGCAAACCGTGCATTGATGGGATCAAACATGCAACGACAGGCGGTTCCAGTGGTAAAACCGGAAGCCCCAATTGTCGGAACGGGTATGGAATATCAGGTTGCTCAGGATTCAGGGTCATGTATTATCGCCAAACGAACGGGTTTAGTTGATCGTGTTGACGCTGGAAGAATTGTTGTTGAGGCGGATGTCGATATTTCATCGAGCCAACCGGCTGTGGATGCAAATGTAGATATCTATCACCTAAGAAAGTACCATCGTTCAAATCAGAATACCTGTATCAATCAACGTCCGCTCGTCGGAGTGGGTGACAAAGTGATGGCCGGTCAGATTATTGCTGACGGCGGAAGCTGTGAAAATGGTGAGTTGGCTTTGGGGCAAAATATACTTATCGCCTTCATGCCTTGGAGAGGTTATAACTACGAGGACTCCATTTTAGTCAGCGAGAAGCTTCTTCATAATGATCGATTCACCTCTGTTCATATTGAGGAATTTGAAGTCTTAGCACGGGATACAAAACTTGGGAAAGAATTGATCACCCGGGACATTCCAAATATGAGTGAATTTGCCCTGCGAAATTTGGATGATTCAGGGATTATTCGTATCGGTAGTTATGTAAAAGCCAGCGATATTCTGGTAGGTAAAACAACACCAAAAGGCGAAATGCAGCTGAATCCGGAAGAGAAACTCCTGCGGGCAATTTTTGGTGAAAAAGCAGGTGATGTAAGAGATACTTCTTTAAGGGTCAGTCAGGGCATTGAAGGTGTTGTGATTGATGTTAAGGTTTTTAACCGGAGAGGTGTTGAAAAGGATGAAAGGACCGTTGAGATAGAAGAAGCCATTTTTAGAAAAATCGATAACGATTATGCCGACGAGGTCAGAATTGTTAAAGGCAATTTGATTTCTAAAATCAGCCCGGTTTTAAGCGAGAATCCAGTTGAGTACGATATTATTTCAAATACGACAGGTGATATTCTAGTCCCAGCTAAGGAAAAAATTTCGCAAGAGCTATTGAAAAGTTTACCTGTTGGTGTCTGGGCTGATATCAGAGTGAGTGATCCGGAAATCAACAATACATTGCAGACCATGTTACGAAATGCCGCTTCTCAAATTGGTTTATTGGATAATATTCACGAAGCCAAAAAGGAACGGGAAGGTCGAACAGATGATTTACAGCCAGGTGTGATCAGAGTTATCAAAGTTTTTATTGCCATGAAACGTCGACTTTCTGTTGGTGATAAAATGGCAGGAAGGCATGGTAATAAAGGGGTTATTTCCAGAATCATTCCTCCAGAAGATATGCCATATATGGAAGACGGAACCCCGGTAGATATAGTGCTTAATCCTTTGGGTGTCCCTTCACGGATGAACGTGGGGCAGGTACTGGAAACGCACTTGGGACTGGTTGGAAAGAGACTGGGGACAAAAGTTCAAAAAATGTTGGATGATTTAAAGCCAGTTGAGCAGGTAAAAAGCTTTATCAAGGAAGTGTATAATTCAGATTTCGTTAACGAATTTCTGGATTCCATGGATGACGATGGGGTAATTGCTTTTGCCAGAAAATTTGATGACGGAATTTATATGTCGACTCCAGTATTTGATGGGGCGAAAGAGGCTGATATTGTTTCCATGCTGGAAAAAGCCGATCTGGCACCAACCGCTCAGATGGAATTGAATGACGGACGCACGGGAGATAAGTTTGATCAAATGATTACGGTTGGTTATCTCTATATGTTAAAACTGCACCATCTGGTTGACGATAAACTCCATGCGAGATCTATCGGACCTTATTCACTGGTTACGCAACAACCGTTGGGTGGTAAGGCTCAGTTTGGTGGACAGAGATTTGGAGAGATGGAGGTTTGGGCTCTGGAAGCCTATGGAGCAGCATATACACTTCGAGAACTACTCACTGTAAAATCAGATGATACCGCTGGAAGAAACAAAATGTATGAAGCCATTGTAAAAGGCAATCATGAAATTAAAACCGGAATTCCGGAGGCATTCAAAGTATTAATCAATGAATTGAAATCACTATGCCTTGATTTTGAACTCATTAAAGAAGAAGGATTCTTAACTGAGGTTTAAGAATAACAGGTAGAACGTTATAATTCAGATTCACTCGCTTGATTTTTGTTTGATACAAATATATAGACTCATATCCATTTTTAACCTGGGAGGTTCCCTTGAAAATTTTTGACCAATCAGAGATTGTCGATCCCCAAGACTACCATGCTGTAAAGATTAGTTTAGCATCAGCAGAAGACATTACATCCTGGTCACACGGTGAAATTAAATCATCTGAAACCATTAACTACCGAACATTTAAACCAGAAAGGGATGGACTGTTTTGCGGGAAGATTTTTGGCCCGGTGAATGACTATGAATGCATCTGTGGTAAATATAAGAGAATGAAACACCGGGGTATCACATGTGAAAAATGTGGTGTTGAAGTGATTCATTCCAAGGTTCGCCGTGAAAGGCTCGGTCATATTAAGCTTGCATGTCCCGTATCGCATGTCTGGTTTCTAAAAGGTCTGCCGAGTCGTTTGGGAAATATACTTGACATGACTTTACGAGACCTGGAAAGAGTTTTGTATTTTGATGCATATATTGTTTTAGAACCCGGTGACACAGATCTTCAGGTTGGCGATCTGGTTGAAGAAGCTCAATATCGTGAACTGTTGGAAATCGATCCGGACTTCAGGGCTGAAATGGGTGCTGAAGCGATTAAAGAACTTCTGGAAGCTATGGACATTGATGAACTCAGTAATCAGCTGAGAGCAGAGTTGTTGGATATTACTTCAGAAGCCAAAAGGAAAAAGATCATTAAGCGGCTGAAAGTTGTAGAATCTTTTAAAGAGTCCGGTATCAGTCCGGCGAATATGATTCTGACAGTCATTCCTGTTATTTCTCCTGAACTGAGACCTCTGGTTCCACTGGAAGGTGGGCGGTTTGCCACAAGTGATTTAAATGATCTTTACCGACGTGTGATCCATCGAAACAACCGTCTGAAAAGATTGATGGATTTAAATGCACCAGAGATCATCGTTAAAAATGAAAAAAGAATGCTGCAGGAAGCCGTTGATGCACTTTTCGATAATGGCCGTAGAGGTCGACCGATTTTAGGAACCAATAAACGACCACTTAAATCACTGAGTGACGCATTGAAAGGGAAAGGTGGACGTTTTCGTCAGAACCTATTGGGAAAACGGGTGGACTATTCCGGACGGACAGTCATTGTCGTCGGACCTGAATTAAAGCTGAATCAGTGTGGTTTACCGAAGCAGATGGCCTTGGAGCTTTTTAAACCCTTTATTTTTAACCATTTGATTGAAAACGGTCATGCGTCGACGATTAAAAATGCCAAAAAAATGGTTGAAAATAACGACCCGGAAATCTGGCCAGCGTTAGATGCCTCTATTTTAGAACATCCGATCATGCTCAATCGGGCGCCGACACTTCACCGTCTTGGAATTCAAGCATTTCAGCCGGTTTTGATCGAAGGTAAAGCCGTTAATTTACACCCTCTGGTTTGTACCGCATTTAATGCAGACTTTGATGGTGACCAGATGGCTGTGCATGTTCCGCTATCGATAGAAGCCCAGATGGAATTAAAAGTACTAATGATGGCAACCAATAATATCTTATCCCCGGCAACAGGACGTCCGGTCATGTCTCCTACACAGGATATGGTGCTGGGTGTTTACTGGATGACCCGAAAATGTCCCGGTGCTAAAGGTGAAGGAAAATGTTTTGCTGATTTTGAAGAAGTCCTTTGTGCTTATGATCATGAGTTGGTTCATCTTCAAACACCAATCAAGGTTAGAATTGATGACGAGATGGTTGATACGACAACCGGTAGGGTTTTGTTGTATGACATCATACCTAGGGAAATTAAGTATTCCACGATCAACCGATTGGTTAAGAAAAAGAATCTGGAAGAACTCATTGATCAAGCTTATCGTAGTGCTGGAAATGTAAAAACGGTAAAAATGCTTGATAAATTAAAATCACTGGGTTTTAATCATGCAGCCAAAGCAGGATTCTCAATTAGTATTTCAGACATGTTGATTCCAGAGAGAAAAGAGAGTCTGATTGAAAAGGGGAATCAGGAAGTTAAAACAGTCCAGGAACAACACGATAGTGGAATAATTACCGATGGTGAACGTTATAATAAAGTCATCGATATTTGGTCAAAAATAACCAATGAGGTCGGTGAAGCGATGAAGGTTTCGATGACCCAAGAGAAGATTGGCTTAAATGGGTTAATGATGCCAAATCCAATTTATGTCATGGCGGATTCCGGTGCACGGGGATCTGAGCACCAGAGTCGGCAGCTTGGAGGAATGCGGGGCTTAATGGCAAAACCGACCGGAGAAATCATTGAAACACCGATTACTTCAAATTTTCGGGAAGGTTTGGATGTATCACAATATTTTATTTCAACCCATGGGGCGAGAAAAGGTCTTGCTGATACAGCATTAAAGACCGCAAACTCCGGTTATCTGACCCGACGATTGGTTGATGTATCCCAGGATTGCGTTGTGAGTATGGAAGACTGTGGAACTGAAAACGGAATCGAAGTTGAGGCATTACTGGAGAATGGTGAGGTCATTCAAAAACTGTCAGAACGCGTTTTGGGACGATATGCGGTTGATGATATTGTTGCTCCTTACACCAAAGAGCTGATTGTTAAACAAGGTGAGATGGTTGTTGAAAAACATGTTAAACTGATTGAAGAATCAGGTGTTGAATACATCCGGATTCGATCTGTACTGACTTGTCGGGCAGAAAAGGGGATTTGCGCCAAATGTTACGGTCGGGATTTGGCCAGAGGTAGTCTTGTCAGTATTGGAGAGGCTGTTGGAGTCATTTCAGCTCAATCAATTGGTGAACCAGGAACACAGCTGACCATGCGGACATTTCATATTGGTGGAACAGCAAGTCGGAAAGTTGAAGCGACTTTTTGGGAAGCAAAGTTCAATGGAATCCTTCAGATGAAAGATGCGCGTACTGTTATAAATCGAGATGGTACTACGATATTACAATCAAGAAAATCTGAACTGAGTATGCTTGATGAACATGGTAGAGAGGTCGATAAACATTTGCTGCCGGTTGGCGCTCAGATTTATTTTAAAGAAGGAGATTCCATAAAAGCGGGCGATAGAATTGCTGAATGGGATCCGTTCTCGATGCCGATTATTTGTGATATCAATGGGAAGGTGAAATTTGAAGATATCATTGAAGGAAAAAGTCTCAAGACCCAAAAGGCGGAAGATACCGGTTATGAAAGGAAAGTAATTGTTGAAACACCGGATATTGATTTAAAACCAAGAGTTTGCTTTAAAAATATTAAAACCGGAAAAGATCTCAAACGTGCTGATGATCGAATTCATCCCGGATTTTATCTACCAAATAAAGCAGAATTGATGGTGAATGAAAATGATGAAGTTTTTCCTGGGGATATTTTATCCCGAGTACCTCGAGAGACAACCAAAAACAAAGATATTACCGGTGGGTTACCTCGGGTGGTTGAATTGTTTGAAGCGAGATCGCCGAAGGATCCAAGTCAGATTTCTGATATTGATGGAATTGTTGAATTTGGTGATGACTTGAGAAGGAAGAGAAGAATCATTATTCGTCCAGAAATTGGTGAGCCTAAGGAATACCTGGTTCCCAAAGGAAAACACGTCATTGTGGTCGAAGGCGATTATATCAGAGTGGGTGATCCTTTAACCGATGGATCTCCAAATCCACACGATATTTTAAGAGTAAAAGGGGTTCGTGAGCTGCAAAAATTCCTGGTCGATGAAGTTCAGGAAGTATATCGTCTGCAGGGTGTCAGGATTAACGATAAACATATTGAAGTGATATCCAGACAGATGCTACGTAAGGTGCGGATTGCTGATCCGGGTGATTCCTCATTCTTAATTGGTGAACCTATTTCAAAAACCAAACTCGACGAAATTAACGCTAAACTGATCGAAGAGGATTTGAGGGTTGCGATTGGTGAACCTCTACTGTTGGGAATTACCAAAGCGGCTTTAAGTACAGATTCATTCTTGTCTGCAGCGTCTTTTCAGGAGACAACCAAAATACTTACAGAAGCATCAATTAACGGTAAACTCGATGAGTTTAAAGGTTTAAAGGAGAACGTTATCATCGGGCGACTGGTTCCGGCTGGAACAGGATATGATACAACAAAATCCTTTTCCTATACCACGAATTTCGAAGATCAGGAATCAGGTGAAAATCAATCATTAGGTATTAGTTTACCTCCAGAGGAGCCAAGTTCTCCGATGGATATTTAAAAAGAAATTGATCAATATGTCAGAGAATTCAATGATGCACCAGAAGCAAATGACTGGAGCAGAAGCTGTTGTTAAAACATTAGAGAATCTGGGTGTTGATACTATTTTTGGATATCCTGGAGGGGCTAATCTTCCCATCTATGATAAACTTTATGACTCATCGGTTCGCCATATTCTTTCCCGCCATGAACAAGGTGCGGTACATATGGCGGACGGATATGCCCGGGTCGCTCGTAAACCCGGAGTTTGTCTTGCTACTTCCGGCCCCGGTGCGACTAATCTTGTAACAGGATTGGCAAATGCAATGCTGGATTCAGTTCCACTGGTTGCACTAACGGGGCAGATTTCCCGTGACCTCATTGGAACAGATGCGTTTCAGGAAGTTGATTGTATCAATATTACGATGCCCGTTACCAAACATAACGAACTTATCCGTTATGAGAAGGATTTGGTAAAAGCAATTGAAGCTGCGTTTTATATTGCAGATTCAGGTCGAAAAGGGCCGGTGTTAATTGATATTCCTATCGATATACTTCAGGCTACCTATCCGTTTGAGTTTAATAATAAAATTGACTTAAAGGGGTATAAACCAACAACCAAAGGGAATATCGGCCAGATAAAGCGAACTATTAAGGCATTGGATAAAGCACAAAAACCTTTAATTTTATTTGGTGGAGGTCTTTTATCATCAGGTGCTAAGAATGAGTTTTTGCAATTTGTCCATCAAACCGGAATTCCGGTAGTGCGGACATTGATGGGAACCGGGATTATCCCGATTGATGATCCACTGTATATCGGGATGGTTGGAACTCATGGCAATAGCATTGCCAACAAAGTTGTTCGTCAGGAAGCCGATGTGATTTTTTTAATTGGCACCCGTTTGGGTGATCGATCCTTTGTGAAGTCACCTTTTATATCCAAAAATGCAAAAATAATTCATTTAGATATTGATCCGGCGGAAATCAGTAAGAATATTCATGCAGATATTCCTATTGTTGGAGATATTAAGGATGTTTTGCAGGATATGAATGAACGATTACACAAAAAACCGATCCCGAAAAAAGAGCAATGGGTGACGGTGGAAAAACATGATAATAAGCTGTCAACAAGGGATGGTGCATCTCTGATGGAAGATATTTTCTCAGAGCTATCTCGAATTGATTTCAAACTGAATGTTAGTACCGATGTGGGCCGTCATCAAATGTGGGCGAATCACTATTGCACTAATCCAAAACATCTGCCGTTGATTACCTCTGGTGGTTTAGGGACGATGGGTTTTGGTTTACCAGCTGCCATTGGTGCATGGATGGCCGAACCGGATGTACCGGTAGTTAGCTTATCTGGTGATGGTAGTTTTATGATGAACATGCAGGAATTTGCGGTTGCAGTTGAGCATCAGATACCGTTGACGGTTCTAATTATTAATGACTACCGTTTGAGTATGATCAGGGAATTACAGCATGCCCATTATAAAGACCGTTATACAACCCATGATCTTTGCAAAGAAGTTGATTTTGCAAAGTTAGCAGAAGCGATGGGAGGAAAAGGGGTTAAGGTAACCAGCAAAAATCAGATTTTTTCATCTATTGAAGACTCAATCAGTAGTCGAAAACCAACCATTATCAGTTTTGAAATTGATGAGTTAATGAAATCCTCACATTTGTCTCTTAACTCCATGGCATCCTGATAACAGCTAACTAATATTATGATGGGTTTCATGATATTAGTTTGCCAACGAATCAGGTGCACTTCGTTAAAATTCCATCATTTAGGAAAAGGAACAATTATAAAAACAGGGAAAAGCAGGCTGTTATGGAAACCTTATCTGAAGAAAAAAGACATACAATTGCTATTGAAGTAGAAGATAAACCCGGTGTTTTAAGCCGGATTTCAACGCTCTTTTCCAGACGAGGGTATAATATCGACAGTTTAACCGTGGGACATACTCATAAGCCCGGTATCAGTCGATTTACTATCGTCGTTCGGGGAGATGATAAGATTCTGGAACAGATACGTAAACAATCCCAAAAATTGATCAGTGTTTTAACCACTGAAAGTTTAGTTAAAGATGAATCTGTGATGCGGGAGTTTGCAATTGTCAAACTCAAATATACACCGGAAAATTCAATACAGATTAATGAGATTGTAGACCTTTATGGAGCAAGAATGCTTGACTCTTCAAATGAGATATTAATTGTTGAGTTTTCAGGTTCAGAAGAAAAAATAAATATGGTTTTCAAAGATTTAAGGGAATATGAAATTGTAGAATCATTGAGAACAGGTAAAATTGGTATGAAAACCGGAAAGAAAACAAAGTAAATATCCCATTGGTCAAACTACTGTGAAATTCGATCGAGAAGAACAAGGAAAAATCAGGAACTTTTGTATTATTGCCCATATCGACCATGGAAAGTCAACGATTGCTGACCGGATATTGGAAGAGACAGGTACACTTACTGAAAGAGAGTCTCAGGATCAGTTTCTTGATAGCATGGATATTGAGCGGGAACGTGGAATTACGATTAAAGCACAAACGGTCTCTCTTCCTTATACAGCAAAAAATGGAGTGACATATCAACTTAACTTGATTGATACACCGGGACATGTTGATTTTACATACGAAGTTTCCCGATCCCTGGCTGCCTGTGAAGGCGCTATATTAATCGTTGATGCTGCCCAGGGAGTTGAAGCTCAGACTTTGGCTAATGTATATCTGGCAGTTGATCATGATCTGGAAATTATTCCGGTTTTAAATAAGATTGATCTCCCTGCCGCCGATCCTGAAAGGGTTGCGAAAGAGATTGAGGAAGTCATCGGTCTGGATGCTTCAAGTGCAGTTCATGCCAGTGCCAAAAACGGTATTGGGATTGCTGAGATTCTGGAGCAGATAGTTGATCAGATTCCCGCCCCGGAGGGTGACTTAGATGCCCCCTTAAAAGCACTTATTTTTGACTCCTGGTTTGATCCATATGTGGGAATTGTTGTTCTATTTCGTGTCATGGCAGGATCTATATCACTTAAAGAAGAAATTTTGTTTATGATGACGGGTAAGAACTTCCAGATTACTCAATTAGGCAAGTTCAAACCTCAGAAAGTGGATACTGAAGTGCTCCATGCGGGTGAGGTTGGATTCTTTTCCGCATCGATTAAAAATATAGGCGATGTAAAAATTGGTGATACGATCACATCGATGAATAATCCGGCGAAAACGGCTCTACCCGGTTATACTGAAGTCAAACCCATGGTATTTAGTGGTATTTACCCCATTGATACTAAAGAATTTAATGATTTGAAGGATGCACTGGGAAAATTGGCCTTAAATGATTCTGCTATTACTTATGAAGCGGAAACATCAGTTGCTTTAGGATTTGGGTTCAGATGCGGATTCCTGGGTCTGTTGCATATGGAAATTGTTCAGGAACGGTTAGAAAGAGAGTTCTCCATCGGATTATTGATGACATCCCCCTCTGTGATATATCATGTATTTTTGACTACCGGTGATATACTGAAAATTGAAAATCCAAGTCAGTTGCCATCACCAACAGGGATCGACTATATAGAAGAACCCTATATTTTGGGGACGATAATTATTCCGTCAGATTATGTCGGAAATACAATGAAACTGGCTTTGGAACGAAGAGGTATTCAACAGGGGATGGACTATATCGGGACAAACAGAGTCTCTATAAAATATGAGTTTCCTCTGAGTGAAATCGTCTATGATTTTTTTGACCAATTGAAATCTCTGACAAAGGGATACGCCTCATTTGACTATGAGCTCATTGATTATCGAAAAGCCAATCTGGTTAGAATGGATATCTGTTTGAATGGAGATCCGGTTGATGCCCTATCCGTCGTCATACACAAAGAAAAATCCTATCTGAAAGGTCGGGAACTGGCTAAAAAGTTAAAAAAACTCATTCCCAGACAGATGTTTGAGATTGCAATTCAGGCTACGATTGGCAGTAAAGTAATTGCAAGGGAAAGTATCGGTGCATTGCGCAAAAATGTGACTGCAAAATGTTACGGGGGTGACATATCCAGAAAAAGAAAACTGTTGGAAAAACAAAAAAAGGGTAAAAAGCGAATGAAGCAACTGGGATCAGTTGAGGTTCCACAAGAAGCATTTTTAGCAATCCTGAAATTGAACGATTAGGTTTGACCCTGATTTGTGTTTATCCTCTCTGAAAAAATCCATCCTTACAAAATATTCCACATGAATTCAAATGGACTGACGGTTGAAAATCGTCTTCCATTTGGATAACTTAATATTCCATTTTATAAAATGCGTAATATTCATTTCTTCGAATATTTAAGCTAAAAAGCCATGTCGATAGTGCTTGAGGGAAGTTAAGTGGACAGCAGAGGTTGGGTAGATTCAAACAAATATAGTGAATAGTTACAATGTATCAATGGTTTTTTGGGCATGACTTTTACATTTCTGAGTCATTCATGCACAATAAAAGTCTGCTCACCATAAATATCGCTTGCAAAAACAAAGGAAACACGAATAAACTTTTTATAATAATCTATCCCTAAGAATCAGGATAGGTAACTGAGTACATCAGCAGTTTTCTCCTTGAATGGGGGAAGGATTCTAAATCTAAAACAGGGAATCAACTACCGTGTCAGAGCCAGCATTAATTGAATTAGAGGGAATTCAAAAAAGCTATTTAGGCAGAGAACCCATATTTTCCAACATCAATCTGAGAATTAATAAGGGGGAATTCCTTTTTCTTACCGGTGTTAGTGGTGCGGGAAAGTCGACGATATTTCGAATGCTGTTGGGAATTGAATCACCGGATTTGGGAAAGGTTGTGTTTGATCAAAAAGAGGTAACGAACATCCCGAAAGACAAAATGTATCTGCACCGTCGAAAAATCGGTATGGTGTTTCAAGATTATAAGTTATTGGAGAATAAAACAGCAGAAGAAAATATCGCTATTCCTTTACAAATTTTGAGATTTTCGGCCTCCAAAAAGGATCGTTTTATTAAGGATATTGCGGCTAAACTGAACATCGAACGTCTGCTTGATCAGCCGGTTAAAAGTCTATCGGGTGGTGAACAACAACTGATTGCCATTGGCAGGGCCGCAGTGCACACACCTGATGTGATATTAGCTGATGAACCCACAGCAAATCTTGATCAGAAAATGGCTACTCGGATTATCCGAATGCTGGAACTTTTGAATTCAATTGGAATTACTGTCATTATTGCTACTCACGACATTAACCTGATAAAATCCCATCAAAAACGAATCATACTTTTGAAGAAAAATGCAATGGTTGAGGTATGCTAATACTGGATTTACACAATAATCTTCTGGAAGGCTATTCTCAAAAAGAGTTTTTTAAAAATCTTAACGGAATAAAATGATTCCTTCAGCGATCATTCATACAAAAGACCACATCAAAGAGAATCTATACACAACCTTATCGGGTGTAACAATTACCGGCTTCTCATTGATTATCCTGGGAACATTTATCTTGATTTATCTCAACCTCATACAATTAACAACTGAGGCATTTCAAAAAAGTAATTATTCCATATTTTTAAAAGAGAACACCCAAAAATTAAACAAAGAGAAAATAGCAAGTCTGGTAAAAAAAATTAGTGGTGTACGCCAGGTGAGAATGATCCGTTCGGAAGAAGCAAAAAACGAACTCATTGAAAGTTTCGGAAAGGCTCAGGCAATGATTAAGGATCTTGATTTTCCAAAGTTTCCTGAAATCATTGAGTTCACATTAAACCGTTCTGAACCTTTAACTCAGCAGGAATACACTAGCATCATATCCCTTTCAGGTGTTAAAGAGCTTGTATCAGGACGTGAAACCCAGGAACAGATAGAAATTTTTTTCACCATCTCTAATTTTGTGGGTGTTTTCCTGATTTTATTACTCATTTGTAGTGTGATACTTGTGATTAATAGTTCGATTCAGATTGCAATCAGAATAAGAATTAAAGAAATAGAAATCCTTAAAATTTTAGGGGCGTCTTCAGTATTTATCCGTCTTCCTTATATTTTAGAAGGAATGTTGATTGCCATTACCAGCTATTTAATTGCTCTTGGAGGTATCTTCTTTCTAAGGGAATTTGTTGTTGCAGGCATTACTTTTAACGAAACGACATATGCCATTCGTCATGTGGTTAGATTTTTTAGCCCGCAGGAAATTGTGGTATCTCTTATTTTGTTGATAATATCAGGCGTGTATTCGTCACTTACTGCTACCCGAAAGGTGTTGAATCAAGTCGACTTGTAGTATTCAAATGAAGATCAATTATTAGATTAGGCATCATCCTGCTCACTATGCAGTTTGGATGAAAACAGGAATTTCTTTAAAATAAATCTTATTTAAGAAACTCAATTGGTTCAGTATCCTAAAGACTCGTTCATGAGCAGTTACATAAATCTGTCAATTAAGATTGGTATTATTTTTATTTTACTGTTCATCACCTCTTCTTATCTCCCCCTCTTTTCAGAAGAAACTCAGGATATTGATAAAATTATACGACAAAGAAATCAGGAAATTCAGAGTTTAAAAACGAACCGAAGAGATACTCTTTTTTTAATTGAGGAGTTTAGAGAAAGGGAGTTCCGGGTTCTGGATGTACTCAAAGTTTTAAAAAAAAGTATCAAAACCAATGAAGATAAATTAAATCGAATTACTTTTAGGGTTTTAACGTTTAAAAAGAAGATAAAACTATCCAGTAGGCGGATCTGGCATTTAAAAGTTGACGTAGCAAATGATAAACTTAAGATTGATAAACAACTCAAAGCACTTTTTTATTTAAAAAAGGTTAAAAACTTAACCCATTTTTGGGGAATGAATTCTTTTGAGAATTATTTTAGAAACCAAAAATTGTTAAAGAATTTTACAGAAGTGGATATTGTCACTTTAAACCGTTTGAATCGAAATTTAGTTGATCTGAAAGAAGAACGGAAACGGTTGAAAGAAAAAAAGAAGAAACTCGAACAACTTAAACTAAAGGAAACTGAACAGAAAAAGTTGCTTAAATTTGAAAACCTGCAACAACAGACCTACCTGGTTCATCTGAGAAATGATAGATCGACACGATTGAAATATCTGCGTGAAATTCAAGTAGAACTGGAACGACTGAATGTTCTTTTAGATAACCTGGAAATTCTGAAAGTCAATCAGAAGAAAATTAAAACCTTTGCTGGTTTTCGAAAGATGAAGAATTTACTTCCTTTACCGGTCGAAGGAAAGCTGGTTCATCGATTTAACCAAAAGCAATCTGCCTATTATACTCTTTTTAAACGGGGTGTACTGGTTGAAACATCAGAAAATGCAGAAGTTCAGAACATATTACTGGGAAAAGTAGTTTGGGCAGGCCCTTTTCGCGGCTATCAAAATCTGATTATCGTTGATCACGGAAAGGGGAGTTTATCGGTATATGGGAATTTAGAAGATATTTTTGTTTCTGTTGGTGATGTGCTGGAACAAGGGGATTATATTGGTAATGTATCTTATGATGATCTGGAAGAGAAATATTTGTTCTATTTTGAAACCCGCTTTCATAAGCGTGCTGTCAATCCAATCAAATGGTTTCAAAAACCGGGATGGAAATAGATATGAAAGATCAACGACTGGAACGGGTAACTCTGTTTGCCCGTAAGTTTCTGCAGGTACCTCCAAACAAAGTGGAATTGTTAAAAGGTGATGGGTCGGACCGCCAGATTTTCCATATTCAATCATCAATATCTTTGTATAATGATATGGTGGGTGTTATTCATGAAAATGTTTATGAAAACAATGATTTTATATTTTTATCCGACGAATTTAAAAAACAGGGATTTCCTGTCCCAGAGATATTTCGAATTTCGAAGGATCGAACCATGTATCTCCAGCAATATCTGGGATTGCATAATTTGGCAGAGAAGATTGATGAATGGATAACATCAGAGCAACAGTCCAAAATCGTAGATGCATATAAAAGAGTTATTGAGTTTCTCGTCAGATTTCAACAACCGTTATCAAACGGTCTGGGTGATTTTTTGAAAAATCGTCAGATGGATCATCATACCTATAGGGAGGATTTAGGATATTTTATTCGATGTTTTTTATTACCATTTGAACTTAATCATCTGTATACAAAAGAGTTATATGATGAGTTAAATACACAGATACTGAAAAAGTTCAGTCTGTTAAAAACAGAGACGTTTGTATATCGTGATTTTCAGTCCAGAAATGTCATGTGGAATGGGGACTCCCCCTGGTTTATTGACTACCAGTCCGCATTTAAAGGGCCTAAATACTATGATTTAGCCTCTTTGCTCTATTCATCAAAATCGGGTCTGGATGATATACTGAGAGAACAGCTTTTAAACTACTATTATGAAATATCTGACGAAACAGTTGATTATCAAGAGTTCGAAGAGATGTTTTACCGATTTGTCATACTGAGAAGAGTTAGATCTTTAGGCTCGTATGGATTTTTATCGCTGGTAAAAGAAAAATTTGATTTTTTTCCACGCATAGGTCCCACCTTAGAACAGATCAGAGCTTTGATAAAGAAACAGTCCTGTCTAAAACCATTCACTGTTTTATTAGATGTGGTAGAAGAAATTATTGCCATTTGGGAGGATAAATCTGAAGTATTCCTAATTGAACATAACAGGACAAAGGCAAAGAGAACCATCATTGACACTCTGTAGATTCTCTTTGAAAACAACAGGGACTATTCAACTAATTTATTCAACGGGTATTCAATAATTCCTTCTGCCCCTTTTCGTAATAGTTCAGGTATGATTTTCCGAACTATTTTCTCCTCTACAACTGTGTTTAACGCAAACCAGTCTGAATCAATTAAGGTAGAGACTGTCGGTTTATTCAAAGCGGGAAGAATTTTGATGATATCATTGACCTTATCTTTATGAATATTCATCATTAGTCCAACCCGATTATTTGCTGCTAACACTGATTGTAGCAAAAGTGCAAGATATTCAATTTTTTCCCGCTTAAAGCTGTCTTTCCAGGCATTTTTATTAGCAATCAGCCATGTGTTTGAGGTGCAGACAACGTCAATGATCCTTAAGTTGTTGGCACGTAGCGACGAACCGGTTTCGGTGATTTCAACAATGGCATCTGCCAACCTTGGGGGCTTAACTTCAGTGGCACCCCAGCTGAATTCCACGCTTGCGTTAACACCATGTTGCTTGAGGTAGTTTTTTGTCAGGTTGATGACTTCAGTAGCAATCCTTTTCCCTTCCAGATCTTTAACACTTTTAATTTCTGAATTTTCTGGAACTGCCAATACCCACCTTAATGGTTTTTTACCTACTTTGCCATAAACCAACTCTGCAACTTCCTGGACATCCGAATCAGTTTCCCGAATCCAGTCATGTCCTGTCAAGCCCGCGTCCAGGATGCCTTCTTCAACATAACGAGCCATTTCCTGCGCTCGAATAAGCATACATTCAATTTCATCATCGTCGATAACCGGGTAGTAGTTCCTTGAACTGACGTTGATTTGATATCCGGCTTTGGAGAAAATATCGATGGTGCTGTTTTGTAAACTTCCTTTAGGTATTCCAAGTTGTAATATATTCATTTTACAAATAAAATTCGTTGGTAAGGTTGACTGACTGAATCAACTCAAATTTAGAAATTCTGGTACATAATTCCCTGGGTTTCATAATAGGCTTGCGATAGTTGCCGTTGTAACTGCTCGCCGGCCATTTGATCTTCTTCTGCATGTTCATTTTCTCCAAGGCGTTTAAAGGCCAGAGATCGCGTGAAATAAGCTGTCGGATATTGCGGATCTATATCAATAGCCCGATTCAAGTCTTTCATTGCTTCTTCATTCTGATTCAAACTTAAATATGCGTTTGCCCGGCTACAGTATATTTTTTCATTTGATGGATTAATACTGATGTAACTCGTAAAATCATCAATCGCTTTTTGATACTCCTCGTTTCTAAAAAAAACAGTGCCTCTGGAAAACAGTGCTATCAAATTCTTTGGATCATCTTCAATAACTTTATTGAATAATTCGATGCTTTTCACCAAATCACCTTTTGCAAAAGCATGTTTTGCGTCCAACATTAAATCTTCATCGCTCATTTGTTTGTACCTGATGATTGGTTGTTTGTGCTAATACTTACTGTACTATTTATTTAATAATCATTCAGTTTAGCAAGTATCTGTGAATTTAGTCATCAGTAAAAGCTTGGAATAGGAAAAAAGAATACTATGAAAGGGCGATAATCAATATTTTGTCAGGAAGCCAGGTTGAAATTCAGTTATGTCAGGTTAGGTTTTTGCATTTCAGTGAGTGTTTTAGCATAATCCTAGCCGGACATAACTGCTCTTGTTTAGAATATTAGAAAATCTGAATTCTTTTCAACAGTGCTGAATAGTTCAAAAAAATATTTGAGATTCAGTACATATAATATATTTTGCCTATTCATTCAAACAATTTTGCATTTTAAAAGAAGATGAAAGTAGCAGAAGCGCATCGAAAAGGAGTTTTATTAATTAATCTGGGTACCCCCAAAAAACCGACGATAAAGGAAATACGCAAGTATTTAAAACTGTTATTGTCAGACCCCAGAATCATGGACATTCCCGGCATCTTACGCTGGATAATTTTGAATTTGATGATTTTACCTTTTCGACCTCAAAAGATATTGCATAAATATCAGTCGATATGGAGTGAAGACGGATTTCCTTTATTAAAGCATAGTCGTGAACTGATCAAAAAGGTCTCCCACCAACTGCCAGAAAATTATTCGGTTGAACTAGCCATGCGATATGGTGAACCTGCCATTGACAAAAGTTTGGATAGATTTGAAAAATTAAATTTGAATGAATTGATTTTGATTCCGCTATTTCCACAATATTCATCCGCAACTACCGGTTCTGTAATTGAATTTATTTTTAAAAAAATATCCAGTTGGCAGACGATCCCTAATATCCGCTGTACGACGTCGTTTTATGATCAACCTGAATTTATTAACGCCTGGGTTCAACAAGCCAAACCTCTTTTTAATGAAAAACCAGACCACATTATGTTCAGTTTTCATGGGCTCCCTGAGCAACAAATCATTAAATCTGATACTCAAAATCATTGTTTACAATCCGGTGATTGTTGCAACGAAATTTCATCACGAAATTTGAACTGCTATCGTGCCCAATGTTTTGAAACAGCAAAAAAAATCTCTCAAGGTTTAGGCGTTGAAACGTCAAAGACATCTGTCTGCTTTCAGTCTAGATTAGGACGAGCTCAATGGATTCAGCCCTCTACTCATGATGAAATTAAAGAGCTTGCCGGTCAGGGAGTTTCCAGGATACTGGTATTTTGTCCTTCGTTTGTTGCTGATTGTTTAGAAACGCTGGATGAGATTCAAAAAGAAGAAGCAGATTATTTTAAAACACAGGGTGGAGAAAAATTGATTCTAGTCCCTTCACTAAATTCAGATCAAGCTTGGGTGGATGCTGTATTATCGATGATAAAAGGGTCTGTGGAGTATTAATTTTTGTAACTATTCACCCTATCTAAATTATTGTGGGCAAAAACATGTCTCTGGTGGTGCTTGAGGGAAGTTAAGCGACAGCCTTGAGCGAGTTCAGCAGCAGAGACATGACGGATTTAAACAACTTGTAAGGTACTTATCCAGTTTATCTGGGCTAAGGTGAATCATTCCTAATTATTTTTAAATGAATAGGAAATAATTGAGAATTTACTCAGGAAAAAACAGAATAGCGGGAGGTAACTATAAACCAATCAATGGTTCTGTTGCCTATAGGAGCTGATTAAACTGGTTTTTTTAAATCCGAATTGGCGGTATCTCTCAGGGCGTTAAGTTTGTGGGTATGGTTGTTGGCAGCATCGGTATAAGCATGGTTTTTTGACATATCTCCTTTAATGACTGTTTCTACAGCAGATAATGCCTTTTCCAGTATCTTATTATAGTTGTCTGGTTTATATAATCCATATGTCATCTCTGCGATATAGGCGATATTGAAATATGGATCAGTTTCATACGACTGATAAAGCGATTGCCCTTCCAATTTTTGTACACCCACCAGGTTTTCCTGCAGTATTTGTTTCCCAATGGTTGCCATATCGTTTCGGTTTCCCTGAATAGATGCAATTTTGAATCTATTGAAATTTTGAACCGATTTTATTGAGATCTTCCTGAGTAAGAGGATTCTATTCGAATCTGGAAATAGATTAACCGATATTTTAACCAGTTTATTTAAAATGGGTGTTCGGGAAAAAGCAACAATTAGAGCATACGAATAGGCAATAATTTCTGAAGCGGTACCCACCCCGCATTTCTCTTTTGGATTCCCACTCTCAATATGTCTGATTGCCTCTTTAATATTTACAAAACTGAAAATATATGAGTATTGTGATGATTTGAGTTTCTTTTTCAGGTGATTCAATACATTAAAAACCTTTGGTTTTTCAGTTAGTAACTGGTCGGACATCCGCATAGCATTGGTCATACCCTGTTTATGGGTAGCCAGCCTGGGGTCTTGTATTATCGCCTCATAATTTTTCACCTGAGTTCTTTTTATTCTATCCAACAATGAAAAATAGATTTTAAAAAAATGGTCACAATTATAAACACTGATTCCGTCACTAGTTAGAGCGATTGCGGCCTCCTTGGTTGCTATCTTTAAACCTCTAACCACTTCTTTCTGGTTACTGGAATTCAGCAGCATTCCATGCGTACAAACAGCCGATAGCATGTATAACATCGAATTATTAGGATATTGGCATTTCAGTTTCTGGATTCGGGTTCTTGTATTTCCCGGGCTTTGAATAGCAGACTTTCTTAGATCATTTAATTCATCAATTGTTATATCCTTCTTCTTAAATATTCCCAGGACTTTTTTCTGTTTACTGGAATTAGTTACCGGTTCAATATGCCAATAGTCATCAATTTCAGGAATAGGTATTAATTGTGCCACCTTAATCTTCTCTAAAGTCTCGGCTGATATACCAAATGAAGACCCTTTATCAGGCTTGTTTTTGTCCGGTTCACTTTTGCTATTTTCTGTCATCTGGATGAAATTGATATTTTAAATGGGTAAAGAATAATGAACTCAAGATGGAAAGTATCTAACTTTTTATTTAAGTTTTCTTGTAATATTAGGAATGGTTATTTTGATTGTTGAAATGGAGCATGTTAAATATTAATCTTTTTTTAATGTTTTGCAAAGAAATAAAATACATCCCAATCATTTCCTATTGAACATATTTTAAGATGATTGCTTGATTGATTGATTTTTGTTTTATAAATAAACATTGTTTACAATAGGTTGAAAAGATATCGTTTTGTGTAAGTAAAAAAAAGATATTGTTATCGAGTGAGATTTATATGATAATTATTTTTTAGATCAGGTTTAAAAAACTCCCTTGTGAGATTGAATAAAAATAAAACTTCGATTGTGGGTCGATCTATTTGATAATAAACAGGGGGCAGAAATGATTAACCTCATTAAAGTTATTATTACAGGTAGAGTCCAAGGTGTATTTTTTAGAGATTATACTAGGAGAGCAGCACTGAACCTGTCCTTAAAAGGGGTTGTGCGAAATTTACCCGATGGAACCGTAGAGGTCGTTATCAAAGGAGAAGAACAAAGTATAAAAAATTTTGTTAAATGGTGTTGGAAAGGATCGCCATCGTCTAAAGTTCTTTGCGTTTCAGTAGTTGAACTTGAAGATGCATTTAATTTTTCTTCTTTTGATATAAAATATTAGAGCTGCAATCAAGATTTATTTCTGAAATATGTTAATGAAATTTTAATAAAACCCGGGTTGATTTTTCTCATCATCACATGTAGAAGCTCAATATTATTTATAATTTGTTAATTTAAATATTAGAAACTCCAGATTGTTAAATGAGTCAGTAATGAATAAAAACGAGAATATTAAAATTTGCATTCCAGGCAATGATTATACATACAAAGTGGATATCGGTGAAAAAAATTCAATTGGAAGTCTTGCCAATCTTCTAAATAATTATTCTGAAGAGAATGTTTATTTGATAACCAACGATACCATACATCCGCTCTATTCTGATTTTATAGAAATATTGGTTCCTGAAAAATTCAAAGTATTTATGCTGATTTTACCTGACGGTGAAAAATATAAGCAATTGGAAACCGTAAGCCGAATTCATGATTTTTTTATTAAAAACAATGCCAACCGAAAAAGTATTGCTATCGCATTCGGTGGTGGTGTAATAGGTGATATGGTTGGATTTGCCGCCGCCACATTTATGCGGGGGATCAGATATGTGCAAATCCCCACGACATTACTATCGCAGGTAGACAGTAGTGTCGGTGGGAAAACAGGTGTAAATCATCCTTCAGGTAAAAATTTAATTGGTGCATTTAAACAACCCTATCAAACGATTATTGATGTTTCGTTTTTAGATTCACTTTCACAAAGAGAATTTAATGCCGGTTATGCCGAATTAATTAAACATGGATTTATCAGAGATTTCGCCCTTCTAGATTTATTAAAAACAAAAACAACTCATGAACTAAAGCTGGATAAGAAAATGCTTATCGAAGCGATCTCTATTTCCTGCAATATAAAAGCAAAAGTTGTTGAGGCAGATGAAAAAGAGTCTGGGATACGGGCAATCTTAAACTTTGGGCACACATTAGGACACTTTTTTGAAACAATTACCAATTATGATCAATATCTTCATGGAGAAGCTGTGCTGGCAGGAATGGATTTTGCTGCGTGGTGGTCATGGCACCACCATTATCTGCCTAAGGAAGAATACATCGAAGTTCATGAATCTCTGCAACAGCTCGGGATAAAATTACAATTGCCGTTGTACACAAAAGATCAATTTCTAGAGATTATCGGGCATGACAAAAAAGCAAATAGTCAGGGGATTCGTTTTATAGGTCTGGTATCAAGAGGAGCGGCAAAAATATTTGAAGGTATTTTATCAGAGGAGTTATGGGTTGATTTTCAAATCTACCTGAAAAGTAATGCTTTAATTTGTGCCTGAACAAAAAGCCTATGTTTTCAATTGTAATCCGGTTTTAGAAAAAACATTCAGTATGAAAGTCAAGAAGTCAATGGTTATCAGCTATCAGTATTCAGAAAAAACTTATATCTTTTCAGTTACTAAAGGCTGAAAGCTGATTACTGATAACTTATATCTTCAATATGGATCTAAGTCAGCTAAATGAATAATAGCTGGATTTTTATATGGTTTTCGTTCAGGCACTAATTAGCTGAAATTCATTTACGGTGTTCAAAGGAGGATAAAACGTGACAATATATATAGGACTTGAACGATAGGACTTGAACGACCCACAATTTGTTGTTTTTTTTATAAAGACTAAATTTGATCCAAAAATAATTCATATGCTGTGAGGGAAGATGGATAAATACGCAATTAATCAGCTATCTGTTTTTGTTGAGAATAAGAAAGGTGAACTGAATCAGGTAACGTCAATTCTGTCTGATGAAAACATATCCATTAAAAATATACTATTGGTAGATTCTACCGATTTTGGTATTTTACGTCTGCTTTTGGAGGATACTGAATCTGCTAAAGAAGCGTTATCATCAGGTGGATTTGTGGCAAAGGTCAACAAAGTTTTTGCTGTACGTATGCAAGACAAAATCGGCAGTTTTCATCAGGTTGTAGGGATTTTAACCACAGAAGATATCAATATCTTATACACCTATGCGTACCGCGAAAAAGATCAAGGGGTTTTTGTATTCAAGGTTGATAACAGCGATTTTGATAAAGCAATAAAAGTATTACAGGAAAACCAACTCGAACTGGTGGAGAATGAACACCTTTGTTTATAAAGTTGGAAGGTGGATTAATTAGTACCTTATAAGTTGTTTTCTGAATACACAGTTCAGATCCTTTATCTTTATGATTTGCTTTTAAGAATTCGTTGGTTGGTGAATCAATTGTTAAAAAATGGGAAAATGAAAAAAGAGACAGGCGACAGGATTTGGCTGGAACTCAGAAATGAGGTAGCGAAGGAAGCGGAAAAAGAGGCCATGCTAGCCGGTTACCTCCATTCCATTGTTTTAAACCATAACTCCTTGAATGATGCTTTTTCGTTTCATTTAGCCAGTAAACTTTCGACACCCAGTCTGCAATCAATGCTGATAAGGGAGGTGATTAATGAAGCCCTCAATTCAGATCCAAACATCGGCCACGAATTTCGAGTGGATCTTGAAGCAATTTGTAATCGAGATCCTGCGGCCTATAATTTTGCTGTCCCATTTTTACATTACAAGGGATTTCATGCATTAGGGTCTTATCGCATCGCACACTGGTTATGGAAAAATAATCGAAGAACGCTGGCCAGCCATATCCAAAATCGTATGTCAGAGCTTTTTGGCGTGGATATTCACCCGGCCGCAAAAATCGGTAAAGGAATACTCATTGATCATGCAACCAGTGTGGTGATTGGTGAAACAGCCGTTGTTGAAGATAATGTATCAATGCTACATGAGGTTACATTGGGTGGAACCGGTAATATGTGTGGTGATCGTCACCCTAAGATCAGGAAAGGTGTTTTAATCGGAGCAGGAGCCAAAATTTTGGGAAATGTTGAAGTGGGAGAGTATAGTAAGATAGCCGCCAGTAGTGTCGTTTTAACCGATGTTCCACCCAATTGTACCGCCGCCGGTGTACCGGCCAAAATAGTTGGAACTCCTGAATCAGATATTCCTGCCTTTGAAATGAATCAGATGGTTTTTCCAAAACAAAAATAGAATTTTCTCTTTCTGCATCAATTATTATCGAAAATCATTATGGATTTTAATCAAAATTAATTGATGTAGAATGGGTTGACAATTCCAAGAAAATCGTAGAGTACCTCCAGTTAAAAGCTAATGACGTCCTGTCTAAGATTATCCAAAAATTGATATAGCTTAATTACAAAAATGATTTGTTGCGCCAAAATACAGATCTTCAATGGAAATTTGTCATTCGTTCTCCTTGGTGGTTTATCTAACAAGGAACAACGCCTTAAAATCAAATGGTAGATTTAGCTAAAAAATCTTGACAGCCAATCATTGAAAGAAAGATGTAATTATGTCTGTTTTGTATTTACGAGTCTTTTTATTTAAATTTCCATAAAGACTTTGTTAGTTAATATACTGTTTTATAAACGAGATTAAAATGACAGTGTCAATTACACCGCAGAATACATCAATAGATTTTATTGATAAACTGTATGAATTAAGTGGTGAGAGTGTCAATCTCTGTATGCAATGTGGTACTTGTACTGCTACATGCCCCATGTCTGAAGAGATGGACCTAAATCCTCGAAAAGTTATGCATCTGGCGCAGTTTGGTCTGCTTGAAATGCTAGCTGACAAAAATTCATACTGGAAATGTCTATCATGCCATAGCTGTACTGTTAGATGCCCGAGGGGCATCGATATTGCTAAGGTTATGGAAGCATTAAGACAATTGGTTCTACGAACTAACAAGAATTTTATTGAACCGTCACAAATTCCTGCAGAGATAATCAAAGAATATCCTCAGATTGCTATGGTTGCCGGATTCAGAAAAATGACGAGTTAAGGAGAATAATGAAAATCAGTTATTATCCAGGATGTACCTTAAAGACCAAAGCCAAAAATCTTGAAACTTCTGCTATCGCTTCCATGGAAGCACTTGGCGTCGAAGTAGAAGAGCTGGATAGATGGAATTGTTGTGGCGCGGTTTACTCTCTCTCTGACGATGATCTTATTCACCAGGTTGCACCTGTAAGGAATTTGATTCGGGCGAAAGAACAAGGAGCCGATAAGCTTGTTACCATATGTTCTATGTGTTACAACACTTTGGCCAGGGCGAACCTGGTAATGAAAGAGAATGAAGAAAAGCGCGACACTATCAACAGCTTTATGGATGATGAGATCGACTACTTTGGTGAAGTTGAAGTTGTCCATCTTTTAACCTATTTAAAAGAACAAATCGGTTGGGACAAAATCAGGGAAAAGGTAAAAAATCCTCTGAAAGATTTTAAATTGGCCCCCTATTATGGTTGTACGCTTCAACGACCGAACACTGTAGGGATAGAGCCCTTAGGAAGCTTTGAAATTATGACCGAGCTTCTGGAATCACTGGGCGCTAATGTACTTGATTTTTCTGCATCTGATACATGCTGTGGATCGTATCAGGTGATTGGTAATCAGGACCTTTCCCAAACCGCATCAGCTAAAATTTTGGGAACTGCTTGTGCATCTGGAATAGAAGCACTTGCAACGAGTTGTCCTCTATGTGAGTTTAACTTGGGTAAACAGCAGGGAGAGTTATTGAAGCAAGAGCTAATACCTAGAAGTGTCCCGACATTTTATTTTACACAATTATTAGCATTAGCACTCGGTGTTGATGATGATGCTTGCAAATTTGAATTAAACGATTCTAGTACGGTTGAATATTTAAAAAGCAAGAATTACCCCTAAAACATTTGAATGCTGAGTCTTACAAACAGATCTAATTATATAGAAAGATCAAATATATCAGCACTTAAAAATAAATCATTTTAAGGGTAGATTTTTACATCTTGTCTTTTCTTCTTGGGAGATTTAAAAAATGTCTGAAAATACAAACGCAAAACAGGCACCAAAGGTAGCAACGGGTGATCGGGCAATATTACCTGAAGGAGCTCAAACGATACCTGTATTTATTATGGGTAAACGTTACGAAGTGCCTGAAAGTTTAACGATTATGAAAGCGATGGAATTCGCTGGCTTCGCATTTTTAAGAGGTGCTGGATGCCGAGGTGGAATTTGCGGCGCTTGTCCAACCGTCTTTCGATTTGCCGGTGACTATAAGTTGCATTTTGGTTTGGCTTGCCAAACTGTTGTTGAGCCCAATATGTATCTGGCTCAGATTCCATTTTTTCCAGCAAATAGAGCAACATACAAATTGGAAGAACTTGATGGAACTGCAGCAGCAGAAGAACTGCAATCCTTATATCCTGAAATGTTTCGATGTGTTGCATGTAATCTCTGTACCAAAGCCTGTCCAATGGATGTTAAGGTAATGGACTATGTTTCCGCTGCTAAACAGGGAAATGTTGAACAAGCCGCAAGAATATCATTTGATTGTATTCAATGTGGACTTTGTGCCAGTCGATGTATGGGAGAATTACCACAATATCACATCGGTCAGTTGGCTCGTCGATTATATGCAAAATATATTCAGCCAAAAGCAGAACATCTGGCGAAAAGAGTTGTGGAAATAGAATCCGGCAAATATGACAACATGCTGGCAGATCTAGTCGCAATGGACAGAGAAAATCTTGAAAAAATTTATATTGAGCGGGAACGTGAGCCAGATATGGCAACTCCCGGATCATGGATGCCAAAAGAGACCTGTTATCTTTAATAGTACTTTGGCCTATCATTTGGGAGAAAGGAGAAAAATATGGCATACACACCCGAATTAAAAGAGTTAATTAAAAAAGTTGAAGCTACTCGCCCGGCTAGAGTTGAAAGAGCTCGAAATGGCGAAAACTATCCTGCTTTGAACCTTAAGGAACGAGAAGAGGTACTGAGCGCATATCATCCAGATTACCAGGAAGATGGTAAAAGAGCGGTAACTGTAGGCCCGAATAAAGGGGATGTTTTTCAGGATATCGTTGCTGAATTGCTGGAATCAAAATCGATTGTTCGTCCTGAAAAAGTAGATTTGAGTAAAGTAGACAGGGAAACAGACGTCTTGGTAATTGGTGGTGGTGGAGCGGGTACTTCTGCGGCTATTTTAGCTGCCAATGCAGGACAAAAGGTGATTATTGCCACTAAACTTCGCCATGGTGATTCAAATACAATTATGGCTGAAGGTGGAATCCAGGCTGCAAGTCAGGAAGGTGACTCTCCATTTTATCATTATCTTGATACAATTGGTGGTGGTCATTTTACGAATCAGCCTGATCTGGTTGCTGCACTTGCCAAGGATGCTCCTCTTTCCGCAGCCTGGTTAGAGAGTTTGGGGATGATGTTTAACAAGCTACCTGATGGTCGTATGGACACACGACACTGTGGTGGTTCATCAAGAAAAAGAATGCAGTCAGCGGGTGATATGACTGGTGCTGAAATTATGCGAGTGGTTAGGGACGAAGCCAGAAGTCGAACTGACCAGATCGAAATATTGGAATTCAGCCCTGCTATTGAGCTTATCTTAGACGAAGAAGGAAAATGCGCGGGTGCAATTCTGTTTAATATGGAAACCAAGGAATATTCAATTGTTAAGGCGAAAGCAGTTATTATTTCAACGGGAGGTTTCGGACGTCTTCATATTAAAGGTTTTGCCTGTACTAACCACTATGGTGCTACCATGGATGGAGTTGTAATGGCTTACCGTGCAGGTGTGGGAAATAAATATCTGTATTCAACTCAATATCATCCAACCGGTGTTGTTTATCCAGAACAAAATGTGGGTCTACTAATTACTGAAAAAGTAAGAGGATTGGGTGCTCACGTACTTAATATTGAAGGTGAACAATTCTGTTTTCCGTTGGAACCAAGGGACGTTGAGTCTGCTGAACTTATTTGTGAAGCGATGGACAAGAACCTGGGTGTCTTAACACCGACCGGACGTGTGGGTCTGTGGCTTGATTCTCCAATGATTGAAGAACTGCACGGTGTAGGAACAGTTAAGAAAGAGCTTCCGGCCAAATTTATCCAGTTTGAACGGCATGGAATTGATATCAGTAAAGATCCCATGCTTGTTTATCCAACACTTCACTATCAAAACGGTGGAATCAATATCAACGGTGATGCAGAAACTGTTATTCCTGGATTATTTGCCGCTGGTGAAACTGTTGGTGGAGTTCATGGTGAAAATAGATTGATGGGAAATAGTCTTCAGGATATTCTCACATTTGGTAGAAGAGCAGGAAAACAAGCTGCTGAATATATTAGTGGTGGTGTTGAACTGAAAAAACTGACTTTGGATCATGTGGTCAAGTTTGAACAAGAACTTGCAGATGCCGGTATAACAGAACCTGCCATCGCTCCAATTCTACTTCCTGATTATGCAACTGAGGAAGTTGTTGCAAATCGTTGGCTAGACGTTGTCACCAAGTTGTAATTTATAATTTGGTACTTTCCGATTGGAACTTTAAGCCCTTGATCGAGTTTTTACACTTGATCAAGGGCTTTTTTTTTAAGTAAATGTGGATACCAGTGGATTGAATCATTACCGTTTGATCCCTATTTTTGATTTGTTAATAGATCTGATGTCACAAATTGACTATAATATCACTATTGTCAAATTTGTTAATAATGTCAGAAATAGAGTGATATAATCCGCTGAAAATATGGGTAATATTAGTGGCATTCGATTTGCAGTATTTATTCCTGAGAGGTATTGTCAGACGAATCGGGTAATTTTCTAAGCCGACTGATTGGTACACTGTATTTTTATAACGCTATAATTAGGGTTAAAACGTGAATTTATCAGAATGAGTATGATTTTCTGTAAATACAAACAGTGACTGACGTTTCAACTTTAAATAAAATCTTGGAATTGACTAGGATGAAAACAAAATGAAAAAAATTGAATTGATTATTAAGCCGTTCAAACTGGATGAAGTTAAAGAGGCTTTGGCAGGTCAGGGGATTTTTGGGATGACGGTGACAGAAGTCAAAGGATTTGGAAAGCAAAAAGGACATACAGAACTGTATCGCGGAGCAGAATATCAAATTGATTTTGTACCTAAAGTTAAAATCGAAATTGTTTTAAGCGAAGATAAAGTCGAAGCAGCAGTTGAAGCCGTTGTTGCATCAACACGTACCGGGAAAATTGGAGACGGGAAAATTTTTATTTCTAGCATTGACGATGCCATACGTATTAGAACAGGAGAAAGAGGTCTTGTTGCACTGTAAGTGCACAAAAATAATACAGATAAACATAGCATTTCTCCTGCTCTCTCTTGGGACTGCACCTCTTTCTGAATAATTAAAGCAGAGGATATGGGTCAATTTTCTGCTTTTAATCCAACTGTTTTTTACCTTCCAATCATTCCTTGATAACGGTGGTATTGGATTTTAGATTGGTGAGACCCGTTATAGAATTCACTATAATTTTGGAATCTCAAACATACCCAGATTTTCAGATCTAAACTCATACTTCTGGTCTTGAATTGCTTTTACTATTTCAACAACCTTGTCATTTATAGGTGTTGCTATACTCATTTCCTTGCCTGATTCACATACAACTCTCTGAGATCGATTTTTTTATTTTATTCTTTGGTATTTCAAACATATCCAAGTTAGTTCCTGAACGAAATTCCAGCTTTGAATTATTTAACTATTAGTTGAAACAGTAATGGCTTTAGAACGTTTTGTAATCATGTGTGAAATCATTGTGAGTCAAGGTAGCTTGGTATCGTTGGATGGCTTGTTGAGAGGAAATATCGTATATTTATAAAAGCAGGAGTTTAATTTGAAAGTTCTCCTGCTTGCTTTACTTATGATTATTAAACTTCTAACCACTCTTTTATCACTTCGGCACTGTTTTTTAATTGGGATGGCGTTCCCTCATACACGATTTTTCCATGACCCATTATAAAAACCCTGTCCGAAATTTTCATTGAAATGGTTAACTTCTGTTCCACCAGCAGAACGGATATATTTCGTTTGGCTATTTCCTGAATCAGTTCCCCAATCAGTTCCACAATTTTTGGAGCGAGTCCTTCGGTGGGTTCATCAATCATAATAAAGTCAGGATCCCCCATGAGAGTTCGGCACATCGTCAACATCTGTTGTTCACCACCGGATAGGAGACCCGCCTGAAGGTTGGATCGATCAAAGAGGATGGGGAAAAGTTGGTAGATGTCATCAAGCGACCATCTGCCGGACTGCTTTTTCCCTTTCATACCCAGCTGCAAATTCTGGAGTACAGTTAAAGTCGGAAATACCCAGCGGTCCTCAGGAACGTATCCAATACCAATATGGGCAATCTTGTGTGAAGAGAGTCCCACAATTTCATGACCATTATAAATAATTGAACCTTTAGGAGGAACCAGGCCCATTATAGCTTTACAAGTGGTTGATCGGCCAACTCCATTACGACCTAATAGACTGACTATTTCTCCCTTTTTGATCGAAAAGTTGACACCTTGCAAGATATGGCTTCTGTCATAATAAGCATTTAGATCTTTTACTTCGAGCATTTAAAACTCCTCCTTTCCTAAATATGCTTCCTGTACTGCTGTATTGTTACGAATATTTTCTGGTGTATCTGTCGCAATAATTTCTCCGTATACCAGGACTGAGATTCGATCAGCCAGGTCAAAGACGACACCCATATCATGCTCTACCATTAGCAGGGTTTTCTTCTCTGAGACGGATTTGATCAGCTCAACCGCTTGCTCCGTTTCGCTGCGGCTCATTCCAGCTGTTGGTTCATCTAATAGTATGACATCAGCGCCACCGGCAACCGTAATCCCTATTTCCAAAGCTCTCTGTTCGGCATAGGAAAGAAGGCTAGCTGGAAAATCACGTCGATTGGTGAGATGGATTTTCTCCAAAATCATATCCGTTTTTTCATTAAGTCTTTTCAATTTTCCACAAAGATTCCAAAATGAGTACCGATACTTCATGGGCCATAAAAGTGCACACCGTACATTTTCAAAAACACTCATATTAGGGAAAATATTTGTAATCTGAAAACTTCTTGATAAACCCAAACGGTTAATTTTGTAAGGTTCCAGATTTCCAATTTCCTTATTGTTTAATTGAATAGATCCGTTACTTAATTTGTAAAAACCACTAATGAGGTTGAAAATCGTTGATTTCCCGGCGCCATTAGGACCTATAATGGCATGTCTCTCTCCGGACCTAATCTCCAGATTAACCCCTTTGATAATATCAATGGGACCAAAACTTTTTTTAACCTGGTCTAATTTAAGGGAATTTGTGATGGTTTTCATTATTTCCCCTCCTTTATCTCTGCCATTAGTTCGTTCCACTTTGATTTAATTGATCGATAGGTCGGCCGACACAGAAAAACCCCGGAAATAATTATCACCAAAGAGACGATCCAGGCAATGGGAGATTGCGCCTGAAATTCAACTCCGATCATAGACATCGGTGAGGAAGGGTCCATGCTGAGAGAGAGATGATAGTTGATTTCAACCAGGATAATCAACCCGAAGAACGTCCAAAGGGTGGCAAGAAAACCCATTAAATACACCGGGATTAATTTTTTAAAGCGTTTAACCATCCAAAGGGGTTTATGCAGCATAATCAACCCTGCAATTCCATTGGGTGCCCACAGAACCATTCCAACAAATAGCAAGCCTAAATAGAGTTGCCAGGCTTCAGTCATATTGGAGAGAAATACCCGTAAAACAGTAAAGAGACAGGCACCGATAATGGGGCCAAAAAAGTGACCAACACCACCCACATAAGTCATCAGAAGGATATTTCCGGAAGGAATGCTTCCAACCAATTCCGGTGTAATCATCTCATAATTAATCGCAAAAAGCCCACCGGCAACACCGGCAAAAAAACCGGATATGGAAAACTGAAAAAATCGAACCAGGTGAGTGTTATATCCGACGAACAATGCGCGTTCAGGGTTGTCTCTAACAGCGTTCGCCATTCGTCCGATGGGTGTTTGTGTTTGTAAATACATGAACACTGTGCAGATGATCGTCCAAAAAACAATTAGATAGTAAACTTGAATTTCACTGCCAAAATCAAATCCGGTTAAGGTGAAGTCGACCATTCGGTCACCGTCAATTCCCTCTTCTCCACCAAAAAAGCTTGGTAACAATAGAGAACACGCTGCAACTAATTCTACAATTCCCATAGAGATTAACGCGAAGGTTGTTCCCGATTTTCGGGTGGAAATATAGCCGGAAATAATTCCAAAAGCCAGTCCAGCAAAACCACCAATGAGTGGCAGCAGTTCTAGGGGAATGGCGAGTCCTTCGGACATGTCATTCAAAATATGGATAGCCGCAAAACCACCCACACCATAAACGACCGCATGGCCAAATGATAGCATTCCTCCCTGGCCTAGGAGCATGTTGTAGGATAAGGCGAAAACAATGGCGATACCCATTTCAGATGCAACGGTTATGGAAAAACCGGAATCAAATATCCTGGGATAAATGATCAAAATAACCAGGCCAACAATGAATAGCCAATTTTGTTGGATTTTCTGGATAATTGGGTTTTGTGAGTTTGTTTGAATATTTTTCATGATTCGCGCGCCCCCATGATACCTTTGGGTCGAAAAATCAGCATCAATACCATTAATAGGTAAGGTAGCAATGGACCCGTATCTACAATTTTAATAATCCAAATATCATATAAAATTCCTTCAAATCCAATGTCAATATTAAAATAGAGCAGTATATCGGAGATTGAATAGTCAAATCCAACAGCAAATGTTTGTAAACCACCGATCAATAGCGACGCTATCAACGCTCCGGTCAGCGACCCCATACCACCAACGACAATAATGACAAAGACAATAGGCCCCAGCATGATTGCCATTCCTGGGCTGGTTATCAAATAATTTCCACCAATTACACCGGCAAGTCCTGCAAGTGCGGACCCACCTCCAAATACCAGCATGAATATTTTGGGTACATTATGTCCCAACATGTTTACCCCTTCGGGGTGTGTAAGCGCTGCCTGAATGATTAAACCAATGCGGGTTTTTGCGATGACATAAAAAAGACCTGCAAACATTGCAATGGAAATTGCCAGCATAAAGACACGGTAGGCAGGAAATTGAGATTCAAATACTGAAAAAATAGAATAATCAAGTACGGCAGGAATCCGGTAATCGACGGCAATACGTCCCCAAATCAGCAAAACAAATTCTTCAATAATGAATGCCAATCCGAAGGTGAATAACAGTTCTGCAACATGACCATATTTATGGACGGTTCTTAATCCATATCGTTCGACAAATGCCCCGACGACGCCAACTAGTATCGGTGCAATGATTAATGCAGGCCAGAAGCCAATAAAATTACTGATTTGATAGGCAAAATAGGCTCCCAGCATAAAAAAGCTGGCATGAGCGAAGTTTAGTACGCCCATCATACTGAATATCAGTGTCAGTCCGCTAGATAACATGAATAGAAGCATGCCATAGACCAGACTGTTCAAAAGAGAAATGAGAAAGAATTCCATTTAGGTTTTTTTTGCAAATAACATTAGGGTTAAATTCGTATCATAAAATATGGGTACTTCGTATTCCGGATGTATCCGTAAACTCCAACTATCAACTATTCTGTATGTTAACAATTATAAGAAGAAACCGTCATTTCAGAGGGTTCTTCTTATAATACGTTAAAGTAGCACAACGAAAAATTATGGTCTTTTCATTTTACATGAAGAGGGTAATTCGGTATCTTTCGCTTCAATTCTGGTGATTGTTTTCGGTCCGTATCCAGAACCTTCGATACCATATTTTACATTGTTGGTGCCTTTTCGTGCGAACTCAGCGACGTACAATGGAGTAAAAATCTGGTGATCCTGCCCGCGCATATATACTTCACCATAAACAGTAGGATGTCGCATATTTTCCAAGGCATAAGCAATTAACCTAGGATCTTCCTTTCCTGCAATATTCATTGCTCTAACCAGCATTTCCAACATTACTTTGACACGATAGTAGTAAAATGGTTTTTTTACGCCGTTTTTTGCCAGGTATTTTTCGTAGAATTCCCCATCGGAAGGTCTTTTCACCTCTACCGCAAGATTAGGATGCCACTCAACCACAACATTTAGACCATTAATGGCTTTTCCCATTGCTGATGGTCCACCCAATGCGCCTGCGTAGAAAGTGAAAAATTTAGATTTTAGACCTATTTCACTGGCTGATTTTGCCAAAAGTGTCATGTCACTTCCCCAGTTACCGGTAATCACAGCATCAGCTTTGGATTTTTTAATTCTGGCAACATATGCAGAAAAATCTTTAACCTTGCCAATGCTATGAAAAGTATCTCCAACGATTTTAATATCGGGCCTTTCTACCTTTAACATTCGTTTTGCGGCACTACTAACAGACTTGCCAAAACTATAGTTCTGATTGATTAGGTAAACTTTTTTAATGCTTCTATCTTGGGCAATAGCACCCACGATCGCCTTTACTTTAATATCAACATGGGAATCAAATCTAAAATGCCAGAAGTTACATTTTTTTTGAGTGAGAGAGGGTGTAACAGCGGAATAATTCAAATACATAATTGTTTTATCCGGATTTCTCCTATTATGTTTACTAATAGTCGAAATGATCGCTGCTGAGATTGATGTCATGTTTCCATGAACAACAAACCGGATACCTTGATTAATGGCATTTTTCAATTGAATCACACTCTCTTTGGGACTCAATTTGCTGTCAAAATAGACCATTTCCAGTTTTCTTCCACCTAAAACGCCACCTTCAGCATTAATTTTGTCAGTGACAAAAGCAAAATGACGTGATCCGGAATCTCCAACATCACCGAATGCTCCTGAAAGTGGATCAAGGAAAGCAATTTTGACGGGTCCCTTTTCCTTTGCTTCGGCGTTATTTATGCCAGTAGCAACAATGCCTGAAAAAATAAATAATGTTGCTATAACACATAGAAAAACTTTCCTTAACATTTTATTCTCCTTATTTGAATTAGCTAATTTGATCAAGTGATCAAACAACAAATGGTATCCTTCACAATCAGCATAATTAATTTTCTTAATCGTAAATGATGAATTCTACCTTAGAAACAATTTGAATTCCAAATCAGTTAAGCGATTATTCAGAATACAAATTGCTGAACAGTATTTTATACCGAATAACAGCGTGTTGTTGGGTATAAATAGGGATGATGTTACATTTTACTCTTCTGAGAGTATGACAATCAGACATTTGGCCTCTTTGTCTCCCAAGCTGATGCCAAAATGGGGATAACTGGAATCAAAGTACACACAATCGCCTTCTTGCATGTCCACTAAATTATCACCATGACTAAACCTGGCCTCACCCTCTAATAAGTAAATAAGCTCTTCTCCCTTATGATCAAATTTATTTATTCCTTGCGGTGTTGTGGGAACTGTCAAAATGTATGGATTCATCTTCCGATTGGGATAGTCAGGAACCAACGGTTCATAAATATAATTGTATTCGAAATCTGGATCCTGTTCCATTATCTGGCGGTCTTTTTTCCGGGTGAGCATAAAAGATGTTTTTTTATTTTTTTCGGCAAAAAATGAATCCATTCCAATGCCCATATAGTTTGCCAGCACAATTAGAGTCGATACAGGAGGGGACTTTTTTGAATTCTCAACTTTGGAAAGATACCCACTGGTAAAACCTGTCGCTTTTGCCAGTTGTTTTAATGTTAAGTCTCTTTCGGTACGAAGTTTTTTTATCCGATTACCAATAAGGCTTTCATTAATCATAAAAATTTGATTTCAAATGTAATAAAGATTCCTATCTGTGAGTTAAAGTTCCCATCATGAAACTTCTTCCATTGTTGTGATTGTTTTGTCAAGTATATTTAAAATAAACGTGAATTTACCTTTGCCAATTATCAGTGAAAGTTTCGATGTCTTCTTGATAACAAAAGGTATATTTTTATTTGGCAGGGATTGGAAGATAAACTAAAAAAGTGACAGATCGGTTAGATGATAAGCAAAAGAGATAAAAAACGGAGTATTCTAGTATAAAAAATATATAATATTTAACGAATACAACTAGTAACACTAGATATAAAATGAAATATCTAAACTGATCGATAATATCCTATTTAGTGACGAAATATTTAATAAATTAGGGGTATAAGTAAGTATTTGGCCTCATATTTTTGTAGCATATGATCATTATGAAAAGTTAATTGGATAAATTAAAAAAAACCGGAATCGAAAATTTGATGAATTTTGTGAACATATTTTTTTACAGGAACATCTTTGATAAAATTAAAATGATAGTGAAGAAAAATAATCTGAATGGAATAGTTGAGAGAAGTCGGTTTTTCGCGAAAATATAACCAGATTTTATTTGTTGATGATATTAAAAAGGGAGGAATCTTTGCTTGGGGTGTTAAATATTTAAAAACTATTTTATGTCTCTGTAATTACGTGGTAAAATTAATAATTTTATCTCTGTAAGTAGAAAAGCCAGATCAATTAATAATTAGAGATTCTTGGCTGTGTCAATAAATCACAGAAAATGCAATTGCTTTTTTTACTGTATTTTTAAAAAATTAGATATTCAATTCATCAGAGAAATGTAAATTACTTAAAATCTATAGAGGTTGGCACCAGGTGGTTAAGACAAAAAAGAAGTATGAAGTTGTGGTAAAAGATGAATTCTGCAAGGGATGTAATCTTTGCGTTGAGTTCTGTAAGCCGAATGTACTGCAAATTTCAGAGAATATTAACAAGATGGGATATAATTTTGCAGAATCGATAGCAAACGAAAACTGCAATGGATGTATGATCTGTGTCCTGGTTTGTCCTGATTTAGTTATTGAGGTATATTATGAATAAAATTTTTATTAGTGGAAATCATACCTTCGGAGAAGCAGCTATCAGGGCCGGATGTAAGTGCTATTTCGGATATCCGATTACGCCTCAAAATGAGATTGGTGAATACATGGCTGCTAATCTTAGGGAAAATGACGGTGTTTTTATTCAATCAGAAAGTGAAACAGCGGCCATAAATATGGTTATCGGTGCTGCTGCAACCGGAGTCAGGGTAATGACATCATCTTCAAGCCCGGGCATCAGTTTGAAGCAAGAGGGAATATCCTTTCTGGCCGGTTTTGAGCTTCCGGCCGTTATTATCAATGTGATGAGAGGGGGCCCTGGACTGGGAAATATTGCACCGGCTCAGGGTGATTATTTTCAAGCCGTCAAAGGCGGTGGACACGGTGATTACCGAACACCTGTTTTAGCACCGGGTTCTGTGCAGGAAATTGCAGATATTACGTATCTTTCGTTTGAAATTGCAGACAAATACCGGACTCCGGTAATGATACTTGGCGATGGTATGTTGGGCCAAACCAAAGAACCGGTTGTCTTTCCAGAACGTATCAAAGCGTTGCCTGAAAAAGAGTGGGCCTTGGGTGGAAGAGGTGATGCGCCCAGTCGTTATATGGCATCATTAATTTTAGATACCAACAAAATGGAGCAACACAACTGGAAGTTGGTTGATAAATATAAGGAAATTGCTAAGCATGAAACCCGATACGAATCGTATTTGATCGACGACGCAGAAATTGTGATGATTGCCTATGGAACCGCGGCTCGTATTGCCAAAGGCGCAATTAACAGATTGAGGAAAGACGGGATTAAGGTTGGATTGATTCGTCCAATAACATTATGGCCGTTTCCCAGTCAAATTATGAATGAATTGGCAGAAAAGATTAAACATTTTGTTGTATTTGAGATGAGCACAGGACAGATGGTAGAAGATGTGCAATTGGCTATCGCAGGCAAGGCAGATATTTCGTTTTATGGCAGACCTGGTGGTGTCGTTCCCACACCTGCTGAATTAGCTGATTTTGTCCATCAAGAGCAATAGGAAAAGAGGATTAAAAAATATGAAACTTAGGAATAAGTGGCCGAAATACTACAAAAAAGATGTCGTGTCTCATTATTGTCCGGGATGTGGACATGGAATCGTGCACAGGATTGTGGCCGAACTTCTGGAAGAGATGGATCTGGGAAAAAAAGCAATTTGTGTTAACCCGGCAGGTTGCGCTGTTTTAGCCTATGATTACTTTGACATCGATATGATCGAAGCCGCTCATGGTAGAGGAACTGCAATCGCAACAGGTGTTAAAAGATCCAGACCTGATTGTTTTGTTTTTTCCTATCAGGGAGATGGAGATCTATCTGCCATTGGAACAGCAGAAACAATTCACTCCGCTAATCG
>Ga0307989_1000195_pt1 | contig 43437 bp, 38 predicted proteins | sample EllFjometagen185_FD_203164 | JGI IMG/M metagenome (GOLD analysis project Ga0307989, IMG submission 203164) | Marine microbial communities from Ellis Fjord, Antarctic Ocean - #185 | ecosystem: Environmental > Aquatic > Marine > Unclassified | place: Southern Ocean | collected 2014-10-08 | reverse complement strand
GCCTGTTTAAGCAAAAAGAGGTAATCACATTAAACCGGGCGCCGGCAATCAGTTCTCCCGGGAGAACTTCCTTAGGCAGATAGTTCACCATCACTTCTTTGACAAACCACGCTCTTCTTTCCACCAGACTCCATTGCCAAAAATTATTATCCAGCTCAACATCTCTAGCTGCCTGTTGATAACCGCCATTCATGGTGTTCAACAACATATAAATTTCAGGAACAATATAGTATGTTAATTCTGAAAATTGGATATCCCACGGCGTACCCGTTGACCAGGCAGTGAATTCATTGTTCCATTTTCTCTTCACACCCTGAAAATAGTAATCCCGCAACCATTGGATTCTGGATGAAAGATCTGTCGGTTCTTTGATTTTCAACCCCGTTTTTTTTGCTGTGGATGTTTCCATTTTCAATCTCCTATTTTCGACCATTAATCATCAGGATAAAATGTTTTTCACCATGCTTCAAAATTCGCTTCATCACCGTTTCAGCTTCAATTTCATTTTTCCCCTCAATTGCCTCAACCATTTCCCGGTGATAGGTAAACACTCTGGGTACAACCAATGGATCTGAAAAAAACTGTCGACTTAAATTTGTGTAAATCAACCTCATAGAGTTCATCAACAAAGGATAAATCAAGTTATCCGAAGCAATTGCAATCAGATGATGAAATTCAAAATCAAGGTCCGTTAGTCCTTCTATATCACTATGAGATATCTTTTCTTCCTTTTTCAGTAATTTTTTAAACGCTATCAAGTGGTCTTTTGTACGATGTACTGCAGCCAGGTTAGCGGTTTCGCCTTCAAATAATATTCGAATGGACAGGATACTGCTTAAAATTTTGGCATCCAGTTTGCCTTCTTGATAATTAAACAGAGAGGCTAATATCGCAGGAGAACCTTCTTTTCGAAAATCACTCACGACGGCTGCTGATCTTGGCTTCAAAGTAATTAACCCTTTGGTTGCCAAATCAACCAATCCTTCATGAACAACAGGTCTGCTGACCCCCAACTGAAAAGCCAGTTCTCTTTCTGATGGCAGCTTTTGACCGATTTTCAGTTTTCCGGAAAGAATCAAAGACTCAAAACGAGTGACAAATACATCTTTTAAACTATCTGCTTTAATCGGTTCTAATAATTCTTGCATAACTATTCTTTATTGGCTGGTGGTATTACCAGTTGCCACTTATTATGAACACAATGTACTGGCGGACTTTTTAAATGTCAACAACATTATTGATCTTCCTATTAAGTCAATATACTACTTAATTTTTAATTTATTATGAGAAGATATCTCTATTTATCTGACAATTTGTGAAATAATTTAAGACTTTGTTATTTAGGTTCATCTGCTAAACAGATAACCAAAAATAACACTGCGTAGTGCTCGATCGATCGGGTATATTGCTTTGTACTAACTCAATAGGCAGATAACAATAATCGGGTGCCAGATAATTTAACTTGATCTTTCTGGTAAACTATGAAATATTCTTTTTCAGAACTATATTCTTTGCCAGAAGTTTAATTGAATGTATGAGAAGCTTACATTTCAAATATTAAAACGTGGTTTGAGTGCTCTTATGTTTATAAAAAGAAGAAAAAACAATGGATCCATTTTTACCCTGTTGATTAAGGGAGCGATGATTTTCGCTCTATTGACCGGGGTGAATACCTTATCGCTGTTTGGTGATGAACCGCAGCACATCAGACAGAGTCTCCGTGCTTTAGGAATGGGTAATGCTTTTACGGCTGTTGCCAACGATGAAAATGCGCTGTTTTATAATCCCGCTGGATTACAATTGCTCCAACAACATATTGTGGAAATAATTTCGTTAAATGCAACGATGAACCAGAATATGATCGATATGAGTAGTGAAAGTGGGAATGATGCAAATGCTTTTCTGGGTAAACTAATTGGAGAGAAGGTCTACACAGAGCTCAATCTGGGACTGCTGAGTATTAGCGGACCGGGATGGGGGTACTCAATATTTGGTAGTTATGCACTGGATGCAACTGTCCGGAACCCTACGGTTCCCTACCTGGATCTAAAAACTTACGTACAATATGGTGCCGTCGGAGGATTGGCCTTTGACTTTTTGGATGAAAGACTGGATATCGGTGTGGCTGTCAAAGTGATCAGTCGAAACGGAATTGGAAAAGAGGTCCACATTGTGGACTTTCTTGATGACGATTTTGGTGACGAGATTCAGGACGAATTTGACACAAAGAGTAATTTTGCCAGCGATGTGGGGGCCTTATATCATTTTGACCAACTATATAACTTTGCGCCCAGATTATCACTGGTTATCAGAAATATCGGAGGATTGGATTTCGGCAGTTCCGGTGAGATTCCTATGACAATTGATATGGGAGTTGCGACAGAATCAGAACTATTGGGGTTTGATTTTATTCTGGCAGCAGACGTTGTTGATGTTACCTATCAGGCGACTCAATATAAAAGTTCAAAAAGAAATTTGAAAATCGGTGCAGAAATGGGTATGTTCAAAAGGACAAACGGTCATCATGCGCTTTCTTTCAGAATCGGAAGAAACGGAACATACAGTACCTTTGGTTTCTCATTTAATCCACCACTACTCCCCGTTAAAATTGATTATGCATCCTGGTCTGAAGAGGTCGGTGCGGTTGGGGGAGAAAAAGAGGATAAAAGACAAGCTATTCAATTGGCAATTAATTTTTGATTTACCTGAAGGTGAAAAGAATGACAAAATTTAAACTTATCTTATTTATTTTTATACTGGTGCTTACTATTGGATGTTCCAGTCAGGCGGTAAAAACACACGATGTTTTTGACAATGATAACGCCACCTATGCGGAACTAAATACCGCTCTTGAAGAGTTGAAACCAGTCGGGGACGAAGGAGCAACTCATGAGCAGTTTCGTGCGGTCAAGGCACTCAGACATATTGCTAAATATATGGATGACCCGGGAAAACGGGAAATGGGAATTCGAGCATTGGTCTTTTTAATGGCTTTCAGTGAAGATAATGATGTAGAAGAAAGTTGTGAAACCAGACTGGATGCCATCCTAAGTGACCCAGATGAGGATCTGGCATTGAAGTTGGCAATTATTGATGCCCAAAAGAACATTGTTATTGCAAAATCAGGCTATTACGTGGATGATTCCGGCGTATTTTCTTCTGCGAAAGAAATGAATTTTATCTATCCTGACTCCGATTTTCGGGAAGATGCTTTAGAATTTTTAATAGATCTGTTTGAAGACCTGCCTCTCTATCTTCAAGACAAATCTGTTCAGGCATTTTACGAAATTATGGCCAATCCGGTAACTTGCCTTGAAATGGATAAAAATACCTGTGAAGAGGACGACACAGAAGATCTACAGGAATTACAGGCAACGTTAGGGGAAGCAATAGGTGATTGGCTTGAAGAAGAAGATATATCCCCCCTTATCAAAATGGCTTTAATCCGTATTGCTGATGATACCGGGGCAATAAGAATCTATTATGAAATAAAAGCGGTAACCGCAGCAGATGGTATAAGTGCGCTTAATAAAAAAGAGAGAAAAGAAGAGCCTTGGTTGAAGTATTGGGAAAAGACCAATGCGCTATCAGAAGAAACAAAAGCAATGGTCACCGCTGCAATTAATAAAGGGGAAGAGGAATACTCAGAACTGGCCATATCTTCAGGTAGTGGAAGATATGCCAAAGACAGATTATTAGGAAGTCTTACGTTTAGTGATCAGAATTCATTCTGGTTTAACAACTCCAGAATTATTCTTGAGCAACAACTTTTCGATGAGAAGAAACCCAATCAGAAACTGTCGAAAATAGAAGCTGACTATCAAGATAACCTGCTGGTTCCTGATAAATGGGTATTGTCTCCAAATTATTCAACCGAGCCTCAATCCCTTGCACTGAAAGATATTATCTTACAAAATGCCATTAGAGCACTGAAAAAGGGGTATCTTTTTACATCATCTGAATATCTGGTTCCTGAAATCCAGCAAGCGCTGGAAACGGCTGCCACAGATTCCGATTGGTCACTGGATCTGACGTTGACTTTGACAGCTAACGCTTGGGCGAGTTTCAAAAAGCAGGATGATGATATTGAGAGTATTTTAGAAACCTTAAAACAGGGTCTTAATTCAACATCCAGTATTCATATCAAGCGACTCTACTTTTCAACCTTAATCAGTGGAGTTCCCTATTATCGTGAATTGATAGAACCGGATGTTTGTGAATTTGTCAGCGGGACTGATATTCTAACGCAACATTTGGTCACTGAGCAGGTTAAGGCACTTCAACCACCGATAAAACATCTATCCAGAAGTGATTCAACCGAGGCAGAACGATCAATCCACCAGGTATTACCGGCTGAAAAAAGTGAATTCAACAATGAAGAGACCGAAGAAGAGGTTGAATCTGTAGAGTCACCCACCAGATATATCACTCACTTCTGCAACCAAGCACTTTATGAAGCGCCCAAAGTGGTGGCAGATGAAGAAGATACTATTGAGAACGATTCATCCGAAGAAGTGATTCCAGCAACTGAAGATCAGGAGGAGTCAGAAGTTGAGGAGGATGAGCAGGAACAAACAGAAGACGCCGAAGGTACAGAGTAAAAATCAAGAAACACATTGGGCTGGCAATATATCTCTTCTCAGCTCTAATTGATTCTTTTTGATAAAACAGATTTATAAATTCGATTGAAAGTGTCGCCATGAAAAAGAAAAATGTAAAAGTCATTTTGAACCGATCACCGAAGCTCGTTAATATGATAAAAGTGCTTTTTATGGTATTAACGATCTGTGTCATGAATAGCTGTGCCGAAGACAGTTCAGACGATGGTGCCGATTGCCAAACCAAGCTTGATAACAATGAATTCGCCACAGTAGCTGCGAACCTTGCCTGCACTGACTATGAACGGGGTAGTGCTGAACTGGGGCTGGCTGGGTTTCTATTTTCTGAATTTATTAAAGAAGATGCCAGTAATAATTTTCCCGCCGTTTTTGGTTTGACCGCAACAGGATGCAGTAACACTGGAACGGATTCAGATGCAGGCGTTTATAAATCAATAAATCAGAGACACTTCGTGCGGGCTCAGTATTTCACCCGAACCAAACCAACCGTGCGAACAACTGCTGAAAAAGAGATTTCATTCTTTTCGACATTGGGAGAGCTGATTGTAATGAGCCATTGTGAGATTGATACCGATTTGAATGGAACAATTTCAGAGGTAGAGAATAAGTCTTTCACTCAAATAAATCCAAATGATTCACCGGGTAATAGTGAACTCACTGTATCATCAACCATTTTTCAAGTGCTTGATTCGGGTGGCAACGCAAAATTAATCGATACCGACCTTGGTACTTGCGTAAATGACCCTGATCATGAGGGTATCTGGAACGCTGCCAATGTTCCTTGTACTTTCCCAACAGTATTCGCGGCGATTTACCCTATTGTAAAGGTGGAAAGCCTACAACAGCTGTTTGACCCGACAGCAACCAAACCAATTACAGATCCATTTGATTTTTTGAGCACTTATACAACTCGAACTCGGCTATTAATGACAGACCTAACATCACTTGGTGTTAAAAAAGATGATGATCTATATGAAAGTGTTTCTGAAACAGTCGGAAAAATGGACAATGGAGGAACCTGTAGTAACGATTCAATAAAAGTATTGGACTTGATGACCAATATTGTTCGAGTTGCAGCTCCTGGGACATCAACACCAGTAACCGGCTATAAAAACTATAATAAACTAAATTTTTCAAAAATTGCGGAAATTGAGACTGGTGAAAATGCTCCTTCTTGTCCAGTTTCATTTCCATCTTGTACTGCAAGTACATTAAGCACTGCTCGCATTATTTTCCAAATTAGTGTTGGTAATTTCACAGGGCTTTACGAAACAGCAAATACAGAAATCAAAGATACCCTCACAAAACTATCAACATTAACCATTGACTCTACAACCAAGGAAATTATTCCCGTTGTTAAAGATGACAACAAAATTGCCTTAAAAGAACTCCTCTGCCAATCTGAATAATTTGTTTCTTTACTTATCAACAAAAAAAAAGCTCCTTATCTCTTTCGAGACCATAAGGAGCTTTTTTTATTTTTACCGAACAGACTATTCCGCGTTATCCAGTACGATCAAAGCATCCACGGCAATCGGTTTTCCGTTTTTGATTTTCAACGGATTGATATCAATCTCTTTGACCTGTGGATAATCCATTCCGATTTTCCCGACTGCAATCAAAATATCAGCCAGCAAATCACGATCAACCGCTTCCATGCCTCGGACCGCATCCAGAATTTTTGTCGCCTTAATATCATTCATTAAGTCTGTGGCATCTCTTTTGGTCAGCGGCGCCACGCGAAAAGCAACATCCTTCAGAACTTCTGTGAATATGCCACCAAGCCCAAACATCACACAGGGACCAAATTGAGCATCACATGTCATTCCGGCAACCAGCTCTCTTTGCCCTTTCACCATTTCCTGAACCAAAACCTCTTTTTCAGTGCCTGGCATTTTCCCTATAATGTCATTGAATGCAGTAATGGCTTCGGTTTCATTTCGAATATCAATTTGAATGAGTCCCATTTCAGTCTTATGAGCAATTTCTGCTGAATTTCCCTTCAATACAATTGGATATCCGATCTGTTTGGCTGCCTGTTTGAGATCATCGATATTTGTAACGGTTACTTCCTGAGTGACCGGTATTCCATATTCAGCCAACACTTTTTTTGAATCAAACTCAGAAAGTGTCTTTTTCCCTTCCTCAATTGCCTTTTTAATTATCTCCATATCCTCTCCTGAATTATCGCTATGTGGTTGTGGTCATATCACTATTATCGTTTGTTTCAATGATTAACGCCCTTCTTTACGCAACAAATGAATCTTCTGTCCAACAACTCCGTTTGCTCCAATGACCTATTGGATGGACATTTAATATGAAAGTCATTAAAACTCATTCTCCTGAAGACTACTTGTTATATACCTCTTTTTCCAGTAAATAAATCAAAAAAATACAAAAATTGCTATAAATACAAGTTGATACAATAATCTCAGCAGGGGTAATTCATAATTACGTGTTAACTTGAATTCGCGAAACTCGCAGCGAAGAACCCCGATTTACGGCGACCGCTGATTAGATACAATTATTATATATTTATAAAGTGCCTGAAGGAAAAGCCCCTGTTTTCATTAACAATCTCGTTTTTAAAATAACATTCAGTATGAAAGTCAAGAAGCCGTCAGTTGTCAGCTATCAGCATTCAGTAAAAACAAACATGTTTTCCGCTAATTAGAACTGAAAGCTGATTACTGATTACTGATTACTGATTACTGATTACTGAAAGCTTGAATCTTCACTATGGATATAAGTCAACTAAATTAAAAATAACTGAATTTTTCAGGGTTTTCGTTCAGGCACTATAAAGCAGCCAGGTACTGACCATACTCACACATATGTTTCAATACCCGAACCGCTCTTTCAGGTGTCGGATAAGAGACGATTTCATACTTTTCAAAAATATGTTTGTGGGCATAATCTGAACCGATTGATACTGAAAATATGGGTTTTTTAATTTCTTTCACCAGATCACTCATAAATTGAAGAACGGGATCCGGTTTCTCTGCCGCTTCTTTTTTTATATCACTTAAAAATTCAAGAGACTCTTTTAACTCTTTTGTAAATTGAGTGGTCGTGGATTGTTGAATTTTAAATGCTCGAAATCCTGCACCCAAGGCAATAATGGAATCAACACCATCCCATTCGGCTAACAATCGAATAATCTCAGGCATGGGATCGTGGGATATGGTCGCCACCATATCAACCGGATTCCCCCGGTTCCAATAATCCGGTAATAACTTATCAATTTCCTTAATAATTTTTTCCGGCAATTGAGGGATTTCCAGTCCCGCTTCTTCGCAAGAATCCGCCGTTAAAACTCCCCAGCCTCCCCCTCTAGTAACAATACCTACCCTATTTCCTTTTGGAATGGGATAGTGGGAAAACGCTTTCGCACAGTCAATCATTTCCAGACTGGTATGCGCTTCAACGATACCTGCTTGACGAAAGACAGCCTGATTAATCTTAAATGATCCAGCCATTGAGCCGGTATGAGATGCTGCTGCCTTTGACCCCGTTTGGGTTCGCCCCCCCTTCATCACAATAATCGGTTTATTTTTAGATGCCGTTTTTGCCGACGATAAAAATCGATTACCCTCTTCAATTCCTTCAATATATCCCAGGATAACCTTGGTGTTTTTATCCTGGGCAAAGTAATCCAAATAGTCATTACAGGTTAAATCCCCTTCATTGCCACTACTGACAAATTTTGCAAACCCGACATTTTCATTTTGTCCGTAATCCATCATCTGAACACCCACATTCCCACTTTGCGAGAACATGGAAACGGATCCATGCAAAGGCATCAACATCGGCATCAAAGCATGTAAACAGCTTTCTGAACTGAATATGCCCATTGTATTAGGCCCCACCAATCGAATTCCATTCTTTTTGGCTCTCTCTACCAGCTTTATCTCTTCTTCTTTTCCCTTTTCTCCTGCTTCGCTGAAATTTGCGGTTACTACAATGGCAAAGGGGATTTTCTTTGCTCCTAAATCATCCATTAGAGAAAGTACAAATTTTGAAGGTGTTGTAATAACCGCCATATCGATTTCACCCGGGATATCACCCACCGAAGTATAGCAATCATGACCAAAAATTGATTTTTCTTTAGGGTTTACCGGTATAATTTCACCTTTAAACCCCCCTTTTAATATATTGAGCAATATGATGTTACCCCATTTACCAAAATTTGCTGATGCACCAATCATCGCAATTCTTTTAGGATTAAACAGTCTGTCCAAATTCGTTTTGTTCATCAAAGTTTACCTCATTGTTTTTAATATTATTGCTAATATCCTGGTCTAGCAAATCTACTTTACAATCAAACTTTCAAGCATTCACACATGTTTAAGACATCATAATACCTGATTATATACAATTGGCATCTCATTCTTCTCTAGCATTGTCATCCTCGCGAAAGCGGGATCCAGTGCACAAATTCAGATTTTTATTAATACCCTGGATTCCTTCTTTCGCGGGAATGACAAAAGGTTTAGCCGAATGAGAGCTGTTGATTGTAAATTATCCTACACCCTCAATTGTCTGTCAAATCAAATGATTTATCATTTATACTACTATTAAAAAATATTATGGAGAACTTTTATTTTGATAACGAAAAACCAATCCACATATCATAAAGGCCTTCCTTTACCGCTCTAAAAATGGCAAAATACCCAAAAATTGATTTTACTGAATTTCAAAAAATAAATTTAATTATCAATGAAGGAGTCTATTTTGAAAAAACAAGCTATTTTAATTTTACTTTTTACTCTTTTAGTATCATTTGAGTTATGGGGTGAAATTCAAAATCCAGAGGTTAAAATAGAAACGAGCAAAGGGATGATTGTCGTGATATTAAATCAGGACTCCGCACCAAAGACCGTTGCCAATTTTTTAAAATATGTGAAAGAGGGATACTACAATAATACGGTGTTCCACAGAGTGATCAAAGGGTTTATGGTTCAGGGTGGTGGGCTTACTGCTGAGTTAAATCGAAAACCGACCCATGATCCGGTTATCAATGAAGCGGACAATGGACTGAAAAACAGTTTAGGAACATTGTCAATGGCCAGAACCAGGGATCCCCATTCCGCCACTGCCCAGTTTTTTATCAACACAGCTAACAATAAATCTTTAGACCATCGTGGCAAAAACCAGCAGGGTTGGGGGTATTGTGTTTTTGGGAAAGTGATCAAAGGAATTGATATTGTAAAAAAAATTGAAAATGTCCAAACAGGCTATCAGAATAGACGACAAGATGTCCCAATAGATCCGGTGTTAATTAAAAAAATAACCCTTATTCAAAAATAGATTTTCTAATCCAGCAAAATTTAGTGATTGATAGAATGTAATGAAATTGACATTTAAAATACATGCCATCTGCGATGATAAAATCGGAACCGGAGCCAGGATATTCGGGATATTGGCAGATCATGGTCATAGTATCACATCAATGGAAGTCCAAAAACATGGAAAAATGACCGATGTTTACATGGAAATCCTGAACATTGAAGAGAAAAAAGCCAAAGAAGAGATCATTACTCTGTTAAAGTCAGTAGAAGATGTTCAAGCTATTCGGTTAATTAAAACACTACCCAGAGAAGAAAAGGAACAACAGCTCCAAACCGTACTGGATAATGTCACCAATGGTATCATTTCCATTAATGAAAACAGTGAGGTGATCACTATTAACCGGGTGGCTAAAGAATTTATTCCCCATGAACGATATGAAAACATTCTGGGACAGCAGATCAGCCAAATCTCTTTTCCTGATTTGACTTTACTGGAATGCCTGAATGGTAGTTCTTATGAGAATGTTAAAAGAGACGTGATTACCCATAATGGTCGATTTCATTTTTTTGTCACCGCAAAACCCATTCGAAACTCTTCGGGTAGAATCATTGGTGCTGTTGAGATTATGACGGATATGAAAAAGATAAAAGAGTTAGCTCAATCCGTCACACAACTTCGCCAAATTACCTTCTCAGATATCGTCGGAAAGAGTCCTGCCATCCGAAACGCCATTGCGTATGCTCAACAAATTGCCTCATCTGATGCGGTTGTCTCTTTAAGGGGAGCCAGCGGGACAGGAAAAGAACTGTTTGCCCAGGCGATTCATGCAGAGAGCCGCAGAGGGGATTCCTTTGTCCCTGTCAATTGTGCTGCTATCCCCGAAAATTTGTTTGAAAGTGAATTGTTTGGATATACAGAAGGCGCTTTTACCGGTGCAAATTCGAAAGGTAAAACAGGGCTTTTTGAAAGTGCGAAGGATGGAACCTTGTTCCTGGATGAGATTTCTGAAATCCCCTTGGTTTGTCAGGCCAAACTATTGCGGGCAATTCAGGATAAATCGATTCGGCGGGTTGGTGATACCAAAGAAATCCCCATATCTGCCCGAATTATCACTGCAACCAACCGGGATTTGGAAAAAATGGTCAAAGAAAACCTTTTTAGAGAAGACCTATACTATCGAATAAATGTAATACCTATTTTTATTCCGGCCTTAAAAGAAAGAAGAGAAGATATCGAGCTGTTGGTAGAGCATATCCTTTTTAAAATCAATTCAAATTTAGATCGTCATCACCAGACGTTTGCGGATGAAGCCATTCAAACACTGATTCAACATGATTGGAATGGCAATGTTCGCGAATTAATTAACGTGGTTGAACGGGCATCTATTCTCTCGCCCACTACTCAAATTAATAATGATCACATATTTCTGGGATTCGATATCCACGCAGGAAATAAACTACAGCCTCATCCGGCTTATTCCGTAGATAAAGTTAGATCCCTACCCGCAGCGACGGCTGAATTTGAAAAGACCATCATCTCTAAAACATTAAAAGAGCACTCTAGCATACGAAAAGCGGCTAAACAGCTTAACATTGCTCATACAACTTTATTGAACAAAATAAAAAAATACCAAATCCAGATTGGTTAAAAATAGTTCCAATGGTCAGTTTTTGTTCCATCACGGTAATAGTCTGTAATTTTTATTAATATTTGACAATTTATAAAATATGGTCAGTATTATTACCACCTATTGGTTATTCAATCTAAAGTAACTCAGATTTTTCAGGCGGTTAAGCAAATATTCAAATGACCTATCAGATTCTAAATTTTTGACTACTACATTGATTTTTTACATAATTAAGTTATTTTGGACAATTAGAATTGCGCTGGCAGGCATCGTTTGACTTAGCAAGATGTTTAAATTTCGCATCAGGGAATGCCCTTTGCAGAATGACTATCTTTACTTTCTTTCATTTGGGTATGGTTGCCCTCTCAATTTATTTGAGAGGGCATTTTTTTTGTTGGGCCCAGTGTATTGATAAATCATAACGTTATAAAAAACCTACTTGATTACACGACTCAAATAGAATTACTATAAATCATCCTACAGCAAAGATATTGCATGCAGTCAGAAGTACATGGTATGAGTCAAAGAGGCGGAGGTGTCAGCGCTCAGATTATCTTTGACAGTGAGCCGGTTACCAGCCCACTTGTCATGGAAGGTATGGTAGATGTACTGGTAAACATGGAACCGCTGGAGGCTTTGCGCTATCTTTATTTATTAAAAGAATGGGATGTCATAGGAATAAAAGATGTTACTGACTGTTGAGATAACCAAGTATGTTCCCCCTGGAACCGGTTTTGCTATTCACAATGGCAAGGCTGTTTTTGTACCGGCAACAGCGGTGGGAGATGTCGTCAATGTTTTCCCGGTCAAAGAGAAGAAAAATCACATTATCGCCGCCGTTAAAGAAATTTTAACGCCCTCACCTGACAGAATTAAGGCCCCCTGCCCTCATTATGATCTTTGTGGAGGATGCAGTTTAATGCATTTGGCCTATGAGACACAACTTAAATTAAAAACAGAGATGTTACAGGAGGTGCTGAATAACTACGGGCTTACCTGTGATGTCAATATTATTCCAGCCCAACAACCCTTCCAATATCGCTATCGAACCCAATTAAAATGCAAAGACCGAATAGTCGGCTTCTCTCAAAGAAACAGCAATACCCTTGTCGGGGTTGATCAATGCCTAATCCTGGCTGAACCCCTGAAGGAACAATATCAAAAGCTGGTAAAGCTCTTTGCTAAACAGAGGGATTATCATCTATTGGGCTCATCAGTTAATCAAGAGGTTTCCTGTACAGTTTTTGAGGGCAGGCAGAAATTTATGCTACCGGGTTCTCAACCCACGATCACTGAAAATTATGGTTTTGGAGATCTGGAGTTAGAGAGCGAAAGCTTTGCACAGTCAAACCCGGGAATGATTTCTGTGATCGCCAAAGACCTATTTGACAATCTGAATCATTCAAATAAAGTTTGTGAACTTTATTGTGGCAGCGGAACATTTTCGCTGGCAATCGCTAAAAAGGCGAAATCATTAATCGGATATGAAATAGATAAGCACGCGGTTGAACAGGCGGACAAAAATATGCATAAAAACGGGTTTGAACACTGCCGATTTGAGGCGGGTAATTTAGAGAAAATATCATTTGACCCCGACATGGATACAATTGTAGCTGATCCACCCCGTACGGGTATGGCAAAGAGTATTATCAAGCAAATTCTACAATCCAGTGTGAATGAGATCTTTTATATCAGCTGCAATCCAACCACAATGGCTAGAGATTTAAGCATACTGACCCGGGAAGGTCAATTTAAGATGCGCAGCATCACCGCATATGATATGTATTGCCATTCTACTCATCTGGAAGCATTGGCAATTTTACAGAGAGCCACCTAAAGCTCTCGCGGATTTACCCCTTCATGGTTTTTTGGATCTCATAGAACTTATCCAACTGACTGCAGAATACCTCAACCACAGCCGGATCAAAATGAGTTCCACTATCTTTTGTGATTATCTCGACAGCCGTCTCATGAGAAAATGCCTTTTTATAAGGACGTTCAGAAGTTAAGGCGTCATATACATCAGCAACCGCTGTAATTCTGGCAGAAAGCGGAATTTCCTTTCCTTTAAGACCTTTGGGATATCCGTTACCATCCCATTTTTCGTGATGACAATAGGCAATATCCCGCCCCAGCGTTAAAAATGACTGAACATTCATCTTGGCTTCAACAGCTGTGATAGAATCACCTCCAATCGTTGCATGCTGTTTCATGACCTCAAATTCATCCTTTGATAGTTTGCCCGGTTTTAACAGGATAGAGTCTCTAATTCCGACTTTGCCGATGTCATGAAGAATTGAAGAGTGGTAAATATCGTCAATATAATCTTGAGTAATATATTCTGTATAGGGAGGCTTTTTAGACATTTCTGTAGCAAGTATTTTCACATATTCACGTATTCTTTCCAGATGAGTTCCGGTATCTTCATCCCGATATTCAGCCAGCTTTGCTAATCCAAGAATAATCGCAATTCTAGAGTTTTGGAATTGATCATGACTCTCTATTAGACTCACCTCCAGTTTTTTTCTTTCAGAAATCTCATTGACAATAGTGATATTGGTTGCATTCAACTCCTGCCTTTGAGTTTCAACCTTTTCAAAGGCCTGTGAATATCGTACTGAAAGCATTAATGCCTGAGAAAGGATAAAAACAAACATCCCAAAGGATAAAGAGTATCCGGTCGCAATTAGCTCATTGGTATATAAAATCTCATTAAAAACAGAGAGGAAAAGAACGACAAACCCAAAAATAAATATTAAAACGCCATCTCTTTTATTAACAAAAGCTCTGGTTAAAACATACAGCAGGAAAATTATGCCAATCATTGTTACCAATTGATACGCCTGGACGGTATGTGTGAAGGTTCTGGCTGGACTAATAATAACGACTGCGGAGAAAAGGACACCCACAACTTGAAATCCCCTCAGAAATTTTTTTGGAAACTCGCTAGAGAAAAGAGAGTGAACAAACATCATAAAAACCGGAACCGCCAGATAAAATGCCAGATATTCCAATTTTAAAGCTCCCTCCCAACCAATTTCAGGAATAAACTTGAGAAGAAGATTTTCACTGGTAAGGATGGTTCGCAGTGTAATTAGGCTACAGAACAGGCCAAAATAAAGAGCCGATTTTTCTTTCTTTCTTAAAAAGAACACAAATAAATGATAAATCCCAATAATTAAAATACTGCCAATCAAAAGCACACTCAGAATTAAACCATTCTGCCTTTTTTCACGGATTTGACTGTTCTCCCCTAGATAGATTTGTGACCAGGGCCCTCCTTTTTTATGATAGAAATTCGAAATCTGGAGTACAATATTCAATTCGTTTTGTCCGGGACTAAATTCGAATATTTCCATCCGCTCGCCAGGTGTCATTGCTTCATGGGATTTCCCAACAACACCGGAAGCTCCAATTTCCAAACCATTGATAAAGATAGTATATGCAGTATCCAATTCCTGAATATCCAAAGCCAGAGGTCTCGAGTGATCTTTTAGATGTACTTTTAGAAAAAAAGTGGCATACCCATCACCAGGAAGGTTTTTACCATTCAGTTGATAGTTATTCCAAATACCGGGAAGCTCAAAATACCCTGTTTTAGCAGGTTTAATATTTGTATTTAAATCCTGAGAATCAAGAAGTTGATTCCAATAAAACTCCCAACCCCCTTTTAATGACACAATACCATCTTTATCCAGATCCCATTGGCTCAAATCTAAAAATCCCTCCTGTGCAATTGGCTGATGTTTTAGCAGGGGTTTCGATTCGATGAAAGTCGGTAGTAAAAGACAACTTATTACAATGATGAATACGTTCCAAAATTTTAAATTTATCATTTCTTTTTGACGCTTTAAACCATCAGTTCTTAACATTTTTGTTGTATTTTTTTGATATTTTTGTTGTATTTTTTAGATGCTGATTTTTGAAAGGAAACAATATCACCCGGAAGCTAAAGCATTCAATCCTATTTCATGCAAAGTATAGTGAGAGTCATTGCTGGAAATGCGCTGATATGATAAATTTTCAAAATATTTTTATTAAACCATAAATATCAATAAAATTATACTCTGACATGTCTTTGCAAGGAATGCAAAAACTGATGAACTGATTTTGTTTTATCCGACTTATTGGGTTCGTCAAATCAAACACAACGTAGGAAAAAGGAGCAAACCATATGAACTACCTGGATCTGAAAAAGGAAGGTAAAGTATTTGTTTTAACATTAATCAACGGCAATAATGGCAACACCTTTAGCAATGATGTTCTGAAAGACTACAATGCTGTAATTGATGAAATCGAAAATACCACCGAAAATGCATCATTAATCATCACCAGTGATCACCCTAAAACATGGTCCAACGGAATCAACCTGGAATGGATGATGAAACTGCCTCAAAATGAACTGCTTGAGTTTGTTTTAAACTTAAAAAGAACTCTATTACGAATGACCTTATTAAATCTTCCCACTATTGGATGTTTAACGGGTAATGCATACGCCGCCGGTGCTATCATGGCCAGCGGGCTGGATTTTAGATTGATGCGGGCAGATCGGGGAAGATTTTGTTTCCCTGAAGTCAATATTCAAATTCCTTTGGGTGGAACATTTACTGAAATCGTAAAACTGCTGCCAAATCGCCATGCCTTAAATGAACTGGCACTGACCGGCGTAGCATGGGGAGGGGAAGAGTGCTATCCCAAAAATGTCGTTGATGCAATCTATTCCGCCGAAGAGCTCCCGGGAAAAGCGATGGAATTGGCAGAAATGATGGCGGACAAAGACCGAAAAACCTATATTGAGATAAAAAGAGATATGAGAAAAGACCTGGTTATCATGCAAAAAGAGGATAATATCAGTTAAACTTTCCAGCTCGCAGATATGTAGATAAAATCAACACGGGCTGTATGAGATAATCAAGTACTCCGACAGCCCATGTTTTAAATTTTATTGCTTCTTAAGGAAAAGGATATGTTACGTTTTTTACCATCAACACTTCGAGGGATAATTGTTTCTATTTTAATGCTATTCAATCTGCTTATGTGGGTCGCACTGCTGGTTCCCTTTATGATTATTAAAATATCTATCCCATTTCGAACGGTTCGAAAACCGGTTGACTTTATTCTTAATCTGCTCTGCACCCAATGGGCATCCTGCAACAGAATGTATCTCCAGTTGGTAAATAATATTAAATGGGATATTCAAGGCGACAGAACACTCAAAAAAAATGACTGGTATCTGGTTCTTTCGAACCATCAAAGCTGGGCGGATATTATTATTCTTCAGTTTGTCCTCAATAACCGAATTCCCTATTTCAGATTCTTCTTAAAAAAAGAACTGGTTTGGATACCTCTTTTCAACCTGGTCTGGTACGCCCTGGATTATCCTTATATGAAACGATACTCAAAGGCTTTCCTGAAAAAACATCCCCATTTAAAGGGAAAAGATATTGAAACCACAAAAAAATCATGTGAACGGTTCAGAGATACACCGGTTTCGATCATGAATTTTGTGGAAGGCACTCGATTTACCAAGAAAAAACATAAAAAGCAGCATTCTCCGTATCAGTATTTGCTAAATCCAAAAGCCGGAGGAGTCGCCTTTGTTCTTTCGGCCATGGGAGAACAATTATCATCCATCCTAGACGCAACCATATACTATGATCCCAAAATTGCCGGATTCTGGGATTTTCTTTGCGGTCGGATCAACGAAGTCAAAGTCAGGATTGAGCACCTGCCAATTACACAGGATTTAAAAGGAGACTATTTTGAAGATGAAGAATTCAAGAAGCGGTTTCAGCAAAGGATAAATGAGCTTTGGGCGAAAAAAGATCAGACATTGAAATTATTACACGAGTCAAAATCAAATGGGGCTGCAACTCAGAATCTTAATTGATAATCAGTTTTCCAATCGCATCGTTTTTCCAAATATCATAAACGGCTGACAAGGTAGTATCCTCAAAATTGTTATTTGGAAAAATATTAAAATATTTCTTATATTTTACCAGTGGAAGTTCAGGCAGTATTTCTAGCGAAGTATCCAGAAGTTTTTTGCCAATGGCTTTTTTTTCTACTGACAATTCTAAAAACTTCATCTGATATTCAAAAGGATTTTCCTCTTCAGGCCCTTTTCTGGGTCCTAATGGTAAACTAAAAAAAGCAGAAAGTGGCATTTTGGGCGACATCTTATCAAAACCAACAGCAATTTCCTGCTTCAGAAATTCCCCCACATTTATTTTTTCTTTCTGAACTTCAACCTTTTCAGAGGTATCACTTAAAGTAATTCCAATCTGTTCGACTAATTCTGTTCTCTTCTCAACATCATCCGTATCCATCTTTTCTATTTTTACTTTGATTTCCACCTTTATGTCGTTAACCTCTTTAACAGACATCTCACTGTTTTCAGTGATTTCATTCAATATATCCTCAGTGGATTCCTCAAATATTTCAAGGACCTCTTTTCTTTCAGCAGGAGTTATTTCTTTGAGAACCTCATGTGCGACCGCAGCAAACTGTGCCAGATATTCAGGTATTTTATCCTGAGTCAGTGCCCCTTTAATCCTGACCCGTTCATAGAGTCGTTTTAACCGATCAGCCAGAAATTTTGTGACCTTATCATGAGTCATCATGCCTTTTTGATCTTTTATTTCCTCAAGCTTCTTTTTTGCATATTTCAGCCGTTCAGATTCTCTACTAGTTTGTAACTTTAAACTTTTTCCCCCTTTTGGTTTCAACTTTATCGCTTGAATATCCGCCGGGAAAAGTCTCGATAAGATTGAGTGTACCAGCTTTTCAAGTGCGCCCAGCTTACTGTCATTTGACAGATGAAGATGTTCGTACAAACTCAAGGATTTTTTCTTCTCTGAACGTGCAAGCTGAGTAATTAAATACACAGCATAGTTTGACCCCATGAACTTATAGAGGATCTCCAACAAGAGAGAAAGTTGAACAACCGATAAAGTATAAAATACGGCCAGCTGGCTCTTTAAAAAATTTTGGGTACTCGCTGTTACCCCACGGGAGGTTCCGTTATGAATAATGGGATTGTATGCGGACAAATATAAAAAAAGCTCTTTATTTAGTTTGGGGTGCCTCAGCTTTGGGTCATTTTTTTCAATAATTGCACTCATTCTGCTTTTGATAATTTCTGCATTCCCATAAGCTTTCCAGTATCTGATCTCTTCAATCCTCAAGGTGGCTAACAACCTCGAAAATATTCTATTTATATATTGAGAAATCACATCGCTTTTACTGGTACAGACCAAATCAAAATAGTAACGAAGCATTATCTGGGAGATACCCAAAAAACAAAACATATTCTCAATAATTTCAGGATTGTTTTTTGTGGGTTGAATCCGACTCAATTTTTGACTCATCATCCGAATCAGATTTTGAGTCAACATCATAAAGTCTTTGCCAACATATTGATGCACTTGAGTCGGAACGACATCTGCATCAAATGTTTTCTCATTCAACGTCTTTAAATCTTCCTTAGGATCAAGGTGTTTGTGGAAAAGCTCAATGTGATCAAATTGGCTGGATGTATTAATTATATTTGTAATGATGGCAGCAATATAAAGATCTTTAGCAAAAACTTTGCAATTATCGTTGTTATAAAATTCGTCTACGATAGTAAGGATAGATGAAGGGAATATTTTAAATATGACATCAAATTGTTCTTCAATAGTGTTTTTTGAGCCTATTTTTTCTATGACGTCAGGAATATTAAGATACCGCTCCAGTTGCTTTTGCAGAATTGTCGTTATTTCATCTGCCGTTGTAGCCTCAATATTTGTAAAAATTTTACTTGAATAGAAGGCAGAAATCTGGCTGAGTTGCAATTGTTGCTGGAATGCTTTAATTTCGGGTGACATAAAAGACATCAAAAATATTGACTAAAAAACAAAATAATAGTTCCTCTTAACGACAGCTGAACTATTATAAAACAAAAACTTATTAATCGGGGATTATTCATTATAATGTATTCCTTAAACTATAACGAATATAAAAAGGTTTATCAATCAATAGTTAGTTAATACAATATTGATATTGAATAAATCAGAGCAGAGGAGGGGGGCGACCTGTGGTGGTTAATCTATTTTTTTATTCCCATCACAAGTACAATTATGATTTCAAGCGGCCAGACGGTATGTAATAAAATGAGTAATTCAGGTGGATATTCGGTAGCAATTCTTTTATTTCTTGTCATATAGGCAGTCAGAATACATCCAAGCACATAAATAGCAAATAGTAAAAATCCGTATATATGAATTCTTTTTTCCTCGGCTTCGACTTTTTCAAGATCCGCTTTACTTAAAATTCCCATTGCTCTGTTATCTTCTTCAGATGCTTCTACAGTATCTTCTTCCTGCCAACTTTCAGCGGATACAGTATCTTCTTCATCTGTACCTTCTTCATCCCAGTTGGTATCCATCAGACTCTGTTCTTCTAATTTGTTTGTCTCTTGAGCCATGGGCTTGATAACAAAGCCTGAAACATCTCCTAATAATACCAGAAAAAATACAATCGTTGTTATTTTAAGAAGTTTAAACATAGGATCTTTTATTATAAGTATGATGGGGTTAAGACTCAGTTTAGTCGATTATCAGTCTACTGCTGATCGACGTTTACACTTTATTTCATCTGCTCATAAGGAATTCCGTCTGCCGCCGGTACTTGTGCTTTACCGATGAGCCCTGCCAATACGACCATTGTTAAAATATAAGGTATCATCTGAACAAACTGTACGGGAATGGGAATAACCCCCTGAACCCTGATTTGAAATGCGTCCGCAATACCAAATAACAAGCACCCTGCCAACGTCAATTTAGGCGTATAACGTCCAAAAATTAAAGCCGCCAACGCTATAAAACCCCGACCCGCAGAAATATTATTTACATATGAACTACCATGAGCAATAGATAAAAAGGCGCCGCCTAATCCGGCAAGAATTCCACTAATCCAGACAGCATAATACCGCATCAGGTATACATTTATACCTGCAGTAGCCGCTGCCTCTGGGTTTTCACCCACTGAACGCAACCTGAGCCCAAAACTGGTTTTATATAGAACAAACCAGCTAATGGGAACCATCGCAAATGCAAAAAATACCAATACCGAATATTTCCCCAGCAAAACATCAAGATAGGGGATGCTGGATATGATTGGAATTTTGATAATCGGTAGTATCAGCTTAATATTGGGTGTCACCGTTGTAGAGTTATATAGCGCATTTGCCACCACTGCAGGAACCCCGATGGCAAGAAGATTAATAGCCGTCCCGCTGACTACCTGATCTGCCTGATAACGTATACTGGCAATGCCATGAATATGGGCAATCATCCCTCCTAACATCATGGCACCAATCAATCCATACCAGGGGTTTGATGTTTCATAAGCAATGACCGCTCCACCGAATGCACCAAATATCATAATACCATCCAAGGCGATATTTACGACACCTGCTCTTTCAGAAAACAGGCCGCCTAATGCTGCCAGGATCAAGGGGGTTGACAGCCGTAATCCGGATGCAACCAGTTCTAGATCCAATATCTCCCACATAATCTATCTCTTTATCTTTGGCTGATATTCAAATCAACTCGGTTTACCAAAACTTAAGATCTTTTTAAACAGCTTATCCGTTGCTACAAATAGTACAATAACACCTTGAAGAACCATAACCAGGTCCTTTGAGAGATTGTCAAAGTTTAGATCAAGGAACAGGCTCCCGCGGTTTAGTGCTCCGAATAGCAGGGCCGCTAAAATAACACCTCCCGGATGATTCCGTCCCAGGAGTGCTACCGCAATCCCAACAAAACCAACACCGGCAGAAAAACTATCATGAAAGGTATATCGATAGCCCATTACTTCGGGAATTGCCACCATACCGGCAAAGCCGCCGGAGATAAACATGGCCAATACCAGATTTTTCTTCACACTGATTCCGGCATATTCTGATACACTGTTACTGATACCTACAGCACGTATTTCATATCCCCATTTTGTTTTCCAAAGTATCAGATAAGTAACCAGACAGGCAAACAGCGCAACAACAAATCCCATATTCAGGGGAAGTGTTTTGGGAATAAAAGGTAATAATTCATGTACTCTCGGAATCCGTGCGGCTTCAGAAATGTAATCCGTTTCCAGGATAGCCGTCCCTTTTCTGTGAAATGGGCCTACAACCAGATAATTCACCAGGCTGAAGGCAATCAGATTCATCATAATGGTATTGATGACTTCATGTCCGCCAAATTTAGCTTTCAGCAAACCGGGGATTCCTCCCCATATTCCACCGGTCACAAACGCAACAACCATACAAAGGGGAACTAATATCCAGGCAGAGTATCCATCCAGATAAATCCCAACTAGAGCCACAGACATCGCCGCAATATACAATTGACCTTCTGCCCCAATATTAAACAGCCCGCAACGAAATCCAAAAGCGACTGCCAGACCGGTAAATATCAGCGGAGTTGCATAAAACAGGGTATATCCTATCCCGTTTAGCGTAAAAAGGGAGTTCTTAAAAAATATCCAGTATACCTCCAATGGACTTTCACCCACGGCTAAGATCATAATTGCTCCAACCAAACCAGCCGCCAATACTGAAATGACCGGTAGCAAAATTACTTCATATTTTTTAAAAAACATATCAAGAGACTCACTTTATGCTATTTTAAATTGTAACTGTTCAGCTTCACAGTAAAAAGGGGGGGACATGTACTCGTTACGTCCCCGGATCTTAGCGGTGCTAATTAGACAGTTTTTGCTTGATGCGACACTATTCTGTTTTACCGGTCATCAATAAACCGACCTTTTCTACGTCGAAAGAATTTGAATCCACTTCACCTGCAATTTGACCTTCGAACATGACAATCGTTCTGTCCGACAGAGATCGAATTTCCTCCAGCTCTGCAGAAACCAGTAAAACCGCTACCTTTTCCTGTCTCAAATCCAGTATCTGCTGATGAATAAACTCAATGGCTCCAATATCAATCCCCCGGGTAGGTTGGGCAATAATAAGCAGTTTGGGTTCCCGGTCAAACTCTCTGGAAACAATTAATTTTTGCTGGTTCCCTCCAGAAAGATTTCCGGATGGCATATCAATTATCGGTGGTCTGATATCAAATTTTTCGATCAATTTTTCTGAGTTTTTTCTAATCTCATCAAAATTTAAAAAACCACTCTTTCCGCAATAGGGTTCAGTATAATGAAATCCCAGTATTTGATTATCGGCATTCGAAAAGGTGTTGATAAATCCGTGTGCTTTCCGGTTCGCGGGAACATGTGCAATTTTATGTTCACGGACCTTTCGAGCAGATTGATTAGTAATATCCTGATTTTGATAACTTACAGTCCCGGAATCCAGTTTTCTAAGCCCGGTGAGTGATTCAATCAATTCTGTCTGACCATTGCCCTCAACGCCAGCGATTCCCAGAATTTCACCTTCCTTTATCTCAAAAGAGATATTTTTTAAAACATCATTCCCTTCAATTTTTAAACAGAGATTTTCAACTTTAAGAACAATTTCTCCAGGTTCCACCGGCTTTTTATCCAGATCGAACAATACTTCCCGACCCACCATCATATTGGCCAGAATTTTGGCTGTTGCTTCGCTAGTTAGCATGTCTCCAATTTTTTTACCGTTTTGCATCACGGTAACTTCATCCGATATTTCAAGTACTTCTTCCAGCTTATGGGTAATAATAATAATGGTTTTTCCCTGGTCTTTCAATCGATATAGAATTTGGAAAAATTCCTTTACTTCCAAAGGTGTCAATACCGCTGTGGGTTCATCCAGAATCAATATATCCACTTCCCGATAAAGGGCTTTAAGAATTTCAACACGTTGCTCCAGTCCCACTGACAAAGTTTCGACTTTTGCATGAGGATTTATCTTGAGGCCGTATTCATCCGAAAGTCTTCGGATTTTATCTTCAGCCTTGGCCAATTCCAGGATGCCCCCTTTTTTAGTCGGCTCCAATCCCAGGATAATATTTTCAGCGACTGTCATGGGAGGAATCAACATAAAATGCTGATGTACCATACCAATACCATTTTCAATGGCAACTTGCGGATTGGTGATTTCAACTGTTTTACCTGAAAGTTCAATTTCACCTGAATCCGCCTGGTAGAATCCATAGAGGATTTCCATGATCGTTGTCTTTCCGGCACCATTTTCACCAACAATCGCATGGATAGTCTGTTTTTTGATGTCAATATCAATGGCGTCGTTGGCTAATACTGAACCAAAACGTTTTGTTATGGCTTTTAATCGAACGGCAAGCATAATTCTTCCGATAGAGTCTTCGTCGAATTTTTGTAAATCAGTTTAAAATAATTGGGAAAAAAGCAACCCCCTTTGACAGTTCTCAAATAATGAGTTTATCGCAGGGGGTAAATGGTATTACGTATGACTATCTTTTTTCAGGAACCTGAATCTCTCCATTAATAATTTTCTTCTTGAACAGATTTGCTACTTTCTCCATCTTACTTGTGATCAACCGTCGGTTAAATTTATCAATGGAATAACCCACACCACCGTTGTCTAGTCCGTAAACATTAAATCCACCAGTGAGCTCGTCATTCACAACTTTTTCAATGGCATCAAAAACAGCAACATCCACTCGTTTAAGCATAGATGTCAAAATCTGTCCTGGAACAATATAGTTCTGGTTGGAATCAACACCAATCGCATAAATACAATTGTCAACACGTTGACCTTTCCTCACTTTTGGAAAACAAGGACCTCTGCCATTTTCTTCTTTCAAAGCGTCAAACAAGCCACTTCCAGATCCACCTGCAGCTGCATAAATCACTGATGCACCTTTTCCAATTTGTGATTTTGCAATTTCTTTTCCTTTCGCAGGGTCATTCCAGGCTGTGGGTGTGTTACCTACATAATTGACAATCACCTTAATCGCCGGATAGATTTTTTTCGCGCCCGCAATGTAGCCCACTTCAAATTTTTGAATCAGAGGAATTTCCATTCCACCAATAAAGCCCAAAGTTCGTTTGCCATCAATCACGCGAGATCGCATCGCAGCAATCATTCCCACCAGATATGAACCTTCCTGCTCTTTAAAAACAAGTGATGAAACATTAGGAAGATCAACAACCGCATCAACAATAGCAAATTTGATGTCTGGATACTCAGTTGCAACATTTTTAATAGCTGTGGAATTCATAAAACCAATTCCAAAAACCAAATCATATCCCTCAGATGCAAACGCTCTCATTGCTTCTTCAACCGCGCTGGAATCACCAGGCTCGACATCTTTCAAATGTATTCCAAGTTCATCTCTAGCTTTCTGTGCGCCTTTCCATGCAGATTGATTAAAACTTCTATCGTTTTTTCCACCCGCATCAAATACAATTCCAACTTTTACTTCAGCCCACGCCTGAACAGACATAAAAAAGACAACCAGTAGAACACCTAATAATTTTTTCATTTTATCTCCGGAAAATATTAAGGTTAAAGAAATTTTGAAAATAATTGACATGTCATCCGCTTTCCCATTTTATCCAAAACACAATCTAAGAAACTCTGATTGTTAAAGGAAAAAGATACCGTATCACTAGAAAAAGTCAAACTAAAAGAACACGATTACGCATATTAACCGAACATTCCCGATTGGTATGACCTCAATAAATTAATAACATCAAAGAAAAGAATTCCAAGCACTTCTGAACTTTGAACCCCTGAACGGTTACTTTTTTTGTAAAATCAATTAAAACCTTCCACCATTCAAAATATTGATTTTCACAATCGCATCCTTCCACTCATACCCATCATTTTACATCTCCAATTTGCAAATTGGAGATGATTTTGAAACTTACCATAAGTTGACAAATTTAACAATAAAATCACTCTGTTTTTTAATACGATCTAGATGAAAAATCCCATTTGCTTATCGTTTCATTCTCCTTAATATAAATACCAGTGATATGCTAAATTCGAAAGACATTAACAGGATAACCGTTTTGAGTGTGATCCCGGTATTTTCTAGATTATCCAAAACCACTCCAACTAAACAAACTGAAATCGATGTTGGATCAATTTCTGTAACGGAAAAATTCATTTAACATCATAGATTATATTTTCTTTAAAGTGCTTTCTACACATTGATACATACCGATCATTACCCCCAATCTCAATTTGAGATCCTTCCCGAATGGGATTATTGTTTTCGTCCAATCGGACAACCATTGTTGCCTTTTTACCACAATGACAAATCGTTTTAAGTTCATTCAGTTCATCTGCCCATGCCAGCAGAGCCTGACTCCCTTCAAATAAATTGCCCAGAAAATCCGTCCGCAGACCATAAGCAAGTACCGGTATACCCAATATATCAGTTACCTCCGATAATTGAAACACCTGTGCTTTAGATAAAAACTGGGCTTCATCCACCAAAACACAATGGTATTCCTTTTCACTGGATTTTTTTTTAACATACTCAAAAAGATCATCATCCCGACTGTATACTTTAGCCTTCGCCTCAAGCCCAATTCTGGATTTGATCTTTCCCACACCATACCGGTCATCAACCGCTGCTGTGAAAAGCAGAGTATTCATTCCTCTCTCCTGATAGTTGTAACTGGATTGAAGAAGAGAGGTTGTTTTTCCGGCATTCATTGAAGAGTAATAAAAATAAAGTTTTGACATCTTTCTACCTGAAATATTTTGCTTTTACATTTCTATTTACTTTTTGAATCAAATCATGCTTAGAATTTTCAATTAACCACTTTAAAATGTCAATTGCGAAGTTATTATTTATGTGTTTCTGTGGGTAAATGAATTAGCGTCACTTGAGGGCCAGATAAAATAATCTCGCCGGCTTCACCCGCCGCATATCAATCGTTCCTGCCTCCAAATCCACTATTCGGCACTCCATACCCGGTACAGGTACACCATCACTATCCACCTTTCTAACCCCTTTAATTAACTTGATAATCGCTTTTCTGATGACGGCCCGATTCATGGGAGGAACCTGATTATAAAACTTTTCCTGCTCTTTGTGAATCCCTGACGGAACCATACCCAATTCAGTGCTTATCATTAAAGTGCCAATAAATTAACCCCGATTAATGCACTCTATTGCTATTTATTGATTTTACGGGTATAAATGTCCTCTAAACATTCACCTTGAAAATCCGAGTATTCACAAAGGCTGAATTATCAATAAATCGATTCTCAACCGTCTTTAATAGCCAGAGATAGGCGATAAACAATGAATAAATTCTACCAAAATATTTCAAATATTAAGGGTCAGATCAAAAGACACTATTTCAAACTGAGTTTCTTTTTACTCTTAGCCGTTTTAGGTGCGCAAAATATCAGTGGAAAGTCCCCTTCAAATAATACGCGCTCGATTGCACAACGCCCTTTTTTGTCCGCAAAAATAAAAATACTCACGAATGAACAGTATTTTTATCAATTGATTGATTCAATTAAAAAGGCAAAAGAGTCAATTTACATTAGTGCATATCTATTCAAAATTACCAAAAACAAGTCAAACCCGGCAAATATCCTCCTCGATGAAATTATCAAATCAAAGAAGCGAGGTGTCTATATTAATATTCTGCTGGAACGTTCCAATTTTAACCATCGGCTTAATGAATCAAATCGAGCGGTAAAAAGACGCTTAAAAAAGCAGGGGATTAAAGTCGGGTATGATGCACCTGATAAGCAGTCTCACCAAAAACTGGTCATCATCGACAAACGCTTAACATTCATCGGAAGCCACAATTTCAGCCATTCTGCGCTCAAGTTTAATAATGAGATATCGGTGATGATTCGTTCTGCTAAAGTGGCAAAGGACGCAATTAAGTTTCTAAAATCCAGTTTTAAATAAAAAATCTGATTAATGGAAGAAACAGCTTTAATTCTGACGGCGGCGTTTTTTAGTTCAATTGTTTCAGGACTCACAGGTATGAGTGAGGGATTTATTTTGTTAGCGATCTTAACAACCCGTTTTCCTCCATCAATCCTTATCCCCCTGCATGGTTCCCTACAACTGATCAGTAACTTGTTCAATGTTGCTTCACTTCAGTTATTTTAACTCTTTTTCAAGCTTCTTCATCAATTCACTGATTGCCATAAATAATTGTTCTTTTTCCGCTTCAGATGTTTCATGAGTTGTAAAACGTAACCGATCGAATTGATCAAGATATTCAGAGATTTCATTAACCATAGCCTTAGATAACTGACTATCCGTACCCAGTTTTCCAATATCAACCACAGTCAATTCCCCTGTCCCTAAGTCCAATTTATCCGCAATAAAGCCGGACAGGGCTTGGGAAAGTGCTTGAAAAAATTGAGCGCTATCCTCTTTCAAAAAACTTTTAGCCTCTTTCAGCCTTCTATTTTTAATATTTTTTGCCGATTTTGAACGAACCAGAGAAGTATCATTCAGTAGTTTTTGTTTTCTGTTTGTAAAGACTAAAATTCCTAAATAAAGCAGAGGCGAAAGCACCCAGCACAACATCCAGGACCAATGCTGAACATGAGATTCCAAAGCATCTTCAAAGGTATAGTTCGCATTGATACCCCTTTGTATCTTGTTGTAGTGATTAGGGGTCCTTCCGTTATTTTTCCGGTTGACAATGATATCAGCATCGGAAATTTTGTGCGTGGCCAAAACCTTCAACGGTAAAGGATTACTGATAATCGTCTGATAAGTCTCGGTTGATGGATTAAAAAATGAAAACTCTATCGGCGGAATTCGACTCACCTGTTCATTCCGAGCTCTGATTGTCTGCTTAAACTCAATTGTCTCCTCTTGAATATCACCGGGCTGGAGGTTATCTACAATGGTAAAATTTTGTTTATACTCTGGTATCTCATTCAATATGGGCTGTTCAATCGTCTCTAGTTTTCCATTTCCTGTTATTTTAACCGTAATCTCGATGGGATCACCCACTTTTGCTTTATCTGTATTAGACACCAGCTGAATATTAAAACTACCCACACCTCCGGTAAAAGATGGGGGTCGATTTTCCGAAGGCAAAGCGCGGATGTCAATGCTCAGCTCATTTGATAAGGCGAAAATTTTTTCTAGTTTTGGTGCCCTCACCACCCGACCAAAAAAATCCCTCTGCAATTCACTTCCCCTTTTTACCATTGCTTTCACACTGGAAACAGGTATTTTAAACAACCCGGGTTCATCAGGGAAAACCCTGAACGCTGCCGTATATACGGTATATTTTTCTCCGTTCAAATTTTCATCACTCTTCTCAAACGGAATGGTATAACCACTGACATTCAGACTCACTGACGAACCATTTCCCTGTTCTTGAACCAGTTGAAGCTGAAGTTTGTCTTTGCGATCGAGGAGAGGAAATCTAAAATTGTAGTCATCAACACTATCTTGTAGATACCATTTCAAAGTGATATCCAGAGGTTGCTGAATAAAAATCATCGGCCTGGATGCTTCAACACTCAGCTTCATGCTGCTCTGGGTCTGACTGTCTATCACCCGAATATGAAACGATTGACTCGAATACGTCTGATTTTGATAAATAGCTTCAATCCCGAGGATGTGGTAGTTCCCCTTTTTCCGCGCACTCATGCCAATCGTATAAATCAGTCCACTAAAACGGGTAACATTCCCATTCACTATCACCGTTTGACTGGATGCACTGGGTCGTCCCATTTGACGAAATACCAGACCATCCACTTCCGGAAACCTTAAAGCAACCCCATCCTGTGCACCATCAATCTTCAGTTGCAAAGTAACCTCATCCCCCAGTAGCAGGGTAGAATCAGATAATTGCAAGTCGACTTTGATTTCTGAGAAAGCCACAGAAACAGGAAGGAATATCAGAATAAAAAATAGAATAAAACGCTTCATATATAAAAGTGTAACTATGTAATATAAAATCAGCCTAAAAAACAACTGGAATTCGATATCTATTAACCAGGATCATAACATCCACAGCTAATATTCAATCAATTTTTATCTACTGTAATTCTTTGAATCAAATGCCGCAAGTCTTCACATACAAATTTATTTATCGAATCCAAGACGATTTTAATGCTACCTGAAGTACTTTGCCTGCTAAAACGGTAGGATTCTATAGATAAAGGAAGGGGATAACTATTTGTTATTTTTCAAGTAACAAATTTTTCAAAAATTCCTATTGACGAAAACCGAGTCCTGATTTATATTAGATAATTAATTGGTTGAATGGGCCGTGGCCAAGTGGTAAGGCAACGGGTTTTGATCCCGTCATGCGCTGGTTCGATCCCAGCCGGCCCAGCCACCAATTAAAAAAGCACTATGAGCGGGAGTAGCTCAGTTGGCTAGAGCCTCTGCCTTCCAAGCAGACTGTCGCGAGTTCGAGTCTCGTCTCCCGCTCCATAGTAATCAGGGGTTTACACAGAATCCTTAGATTAAATTTCCACCGAAAATCCTGCTTAGTAACAGATTAGTAACAGTTTTTAATTCACCAGCATACCACACTCAGAAATTCCTACTACGTTTTCAAGTGAACAAATATCCATTTTTGCTTTCATTTGATCAGAGGAAATTGGCGAATAGTGTAACTCATTAACTGTTTTACTGTTTCCAGTATAAAATCCTGCTTCTTTTGAAGTAAATCCATACTTATTTTTTAAAACTGTATTGAAATACGTTCTTAAGTCTTTGGGTTGTAAATCTGATACACCTGCTCTTTTATTAAGACTATTCCAAGATTTCAAAATACAATCAACTCGACTATACTATACTATACTGAACAACACGTGAACCATCCTCTAAAATTTTAACTTCCCTTTTAGGAAATACAAAACCTCGTGGGGTAAAAAAAGTGAAATCGTCATAACGCTATGATCGGAGAGCATTTACATAAAAATCTACTTCAAATAACCATCCATTCTTCAAGATGCCTTACGGTAATAGTATTTCAAAACGCCACCCAACCTGGATCTACAGGTAATCTAACCAACATGATTCCTTGGGTCATAATTTTGAGTAGGAAACAGTAATCGATTTTCCTTACCAGGGTAAATTCATTCTAAGGACAGAATGAATGCGCAATAAGGGTTTGGAAATAAGAACAGATCAAAATGCGTTAAAAGGTGTAAAGCATAGATTTTATAATAATCGAGATAAAATTTATGCAATTGAATCACATTTTTGTTAGGCCTGTTTTACATACCGAAGAAGAGCAATTTAAAGACTTGATGACTGCACATCACTACTTGGGTTTTTGTCCCAAAATAGGAGAAACGGCTTGGTATGTTGCAGTATACGAGGATCATTGGATAGCATTGATCTCTTTTTCCGTTTCTGCACTAAAAAGTGAAGCAAGAGATAAATGGATTGGCTGGAGTCATCGTAATCAATTTGGGCGTTTAAAACTCGTCGTTAATAATAATCGATTTCTAATTTTGCCAGATTATCATTTTAAAAATATGGCATCCCGAGTTATTTCACAATGTTTAAAAAGATTGAACTCGGATTGGTTAGATCTATTTGGTCATGAAATACTTCTTGTTGAGACCTTTGTTGATCCAAACCGCTTCCAAGGGACAGTTTATAAAGCTTCGAACTGGCACTACATCGGTAATACAAGAGGTTTTAAAAGAGCTAAAAAAGCATATCTTTGTGTCAGCTCCCCAAAAATGATTTTCGTAAAAGTATTACGGAAAGACGCAAGAAAGGTTTTATCTCATTCAATTCTTGATAAAACCTTTCAAATTGGGACGCCAAAGATGACTCTAGCAGTAGAACATATGCGTTCATTGCCAGACTTTTTTAAAAATTTACCGGATCCACGCCGTTCACAAGGACAACGTCACCAATTACATACAATCTTAGCACTAGCAGCAGGAGCTGTGTTGTGTGGAATGATTGGATACAAAGCGATTAGCGATTGGGTAAATGGCCCCGGACAAAAAGCAAGGATACGTTTTGCATGCTATTACCAGAATGGAAAATATATTGTGCCAGGAGAATCAACGATCAGACGGGCTCTAATTAGCGTTGATCCTGATGAACTAGAGAAAGCACTGCAATGTTGGAATGACACCTACAGCATACAGGATGAAAGCTTAGCAATTGATGGAAAGGTGATGCGTAACGCAATTGATTCAGATGGAAATCAAACCCATATTCTTGGAGTTGTTGGATACAATACCTTAATCAGTTATGGTAAAAAAAATTGGAACCATCCCAATAAATGATGGCGGTGATGAAGTGAAGCAAACAAATGAAATTACGATGGTCGATCCGTTACTTGCAACGCTGGAAACAGAAGGGAAAAATTTTACTTTTGATGCCTTACACACCCAGAAAAAGACAGCGTCAATGATTGTCGAAAAATATGGCGCTCATTATTTTTTTACCGTAAAAGGCAACCAGCCAACACTATTGGATGATATAAGGTTCCACTTTAACTCTGGCGCAGAAAAACCAGAGGCTGAAGATATTGAACCTGGAACTCATGGACGAATTGAAACTCGGCAAATATGGACAACGACAGAATTAAACGACTATCTCACGTTTCCTTATCGGTATCGTTGTGGGTACCATGGTTATTTTTACCGGGCTGGGAGCGGGCGTGTTATGGATTCCAATATTGACGTTTCTGGAAATTCGACCCGCCGAGGCAGTATCGATCTCTATTTTTACGCAGATCGCGGAGAAAGGGATTGGATCGCTCACCTATCTATTTTCAGGAATGGTAGACGTTAAAATCGCGTTTCGGATCATTCCTATGGCGTTATTAGGGGTTGGTGCTGGTTATTTGTTCGGTTTTTATATTTCTGAGACCTATGAGCGTTTGATATTATATATTTTTCTACCGATTGTAGGTTATCTCCTTATTCGCATGATTCAGTCGCTGAGCGAATCCGAGTACTCCGAGAACCAAACGACGGAGATAAAAGAGAGATGCTTTTTGAGGAGTTATCCCGTGGTTTTCTTTTCGTCGTTTTTTACCGGTCTTTTAAGTATTGGCAACACGGACTGGCTGATCCCTCATATGGAAAGAAAACTAAAGATACCCACTCCTCGCGCGGTCGCGACCGGGTTGTTTATCATGTTCGCCACCACGTTGTTTTATCTTTTCTTGGTCGGCTGTGGCGTTCAACTTAGCTATAGCGCCTGGCCCACCGGAACCTCGCTTCTTTTCTCGACATGTGGCGGCGTAGTTATCGGCGGGCAGTTCGGAACCCGATTAACGCGTTTTCGTTGGTTCCGCGACCATCAGAAACACGTGTTTATTTTGCTGTTGGCGTTGTCGATGATTCACTTGCTTTGGTAGGGATAACTTCTCGTAGTGACGGTCTCTAAGTTTTTGGCAATGGTCAAAGGATTCCTCAGGGTTTCTGCTCTGGCATATCGGGTGCAATTTCCTTGACTGGACTGTAGAACTTCTCGAACGTTTTCGAATTGAGTTTTTTCTTCAATTTTTTTAAGCTAATCAGTGCCATTTAAGTATCTATTTGTAATCATGGCTTATACTTAAATTATCGACATTAAATTTTCTTGAAAAAGTCAAGAGAAAATCAGTCACATATTTAATATATTTGATTTATATCATGCTATTATGCCGGTATTTATTTGCAATTTCCTAACCGGACATTGCTGTAATATTTCCACTCTTACAGAAAAGGTTCGCCCTTATTTCTGAAAAAAAACCAAAAGACAGGTAAAAATGACTTGACTCTAGAAAAGCGATTTATTAACATTGTTGTTGAATTAGGTTAAAATTTTAATGTCGCAACTAAATGATGTACGTACCTCAATTTTTTATTGACTGGAGAACGTGCATCACCTATGTTGTTTATTAAATTTATATCCTGCGGAATAAAGGCTTTCGCCGACATCCGCATCAATGAATCTGGGAGGAATCTATGAGAGTTTCAAATTTTCTGATTTCGATAGCTGTTTTTGGCATGAGTATCGTAGGGGCAACCAGCGCTTTAGCGGAAGACCTTACACTTTGCTGGGCCTCATGGGATCCAGCTAATGCACTTGTGGAACTGAGCAAGGATTTCGAAGCCAAGAGCGGCAACAAAATGCATTTCGAGTTCGTACCTTGGCCCAATTTCGCCGACCGCATGCTCAACGAACTGAACTCAGGCGGGCATCTGTGTGACCTGATGATCGGCGATAGTCAGTGGATTGGAGGTGCAGCTGAAAATGGTCAGTATGTCAAACTTAACGATTTCTTCAAAGCCAATGGCATTTCGATGAAAGACTTCCTGCCGGCAACCGTTACCGGATACGCTGAATGGCCGAAAAACACACCAAATTACTGGGCGTTGCCAGCTTATGCGGACGTAGTTGGCTGGACTTATCGTAAGGACTGGTTCAACCGACCCGAGCTACAAAAGAAATTCAAGGCCAAAAATGGCTATAAATTGGGTGTTCCCGCAAATCTTGAACAGCTTAAAGATATCGCTCAGTTCTTCCAAGGCCGTAAAATCGACGGCAAGAAGGTTTACGGCGCTGCCATTTATACCGAACGTGGGTCAGAAGGCATCACAATGGGCGTAACCAATGCATTGTATAACTATGGATTCAAATATCAAAATCCAAATAAACCCTATGACGTTGACGGCTTTGTAAATTCACCGGGTGCAGTGAAAGCTCTTGAATATTACAAGGCGCTCTATGATAGCGGCACGCCTCCAGGCTCGTCAGATTGGTACATGTCTGAGGATATCGATGCCTATAAATCAGGTCAGGTCGCTTTGCAGATGAACTTTGCATTTATCTGGCCCGGTGTTAACGCTGACCCGAACGTAGGCGGTGGTCGCACGGGATATTTTGCTAACCCTCCAGGGCCGGCAGGTCAATTTGCCCAACTTGGTGGGCAAGGCATTTCGGTGGTTGCCAATACTGCACATATGAACGCGGCGCTTGAGTATATCAAGTGGTTCGCTAAGCCAGAAACCCAAGCTAGTTGGACTGAGATGGGTGGCGCCTCAGCGATGCGATCGGTGCTCGAAGCTCCAGACTTCCCTAGCAAGAAGCCGTACAACAAGGCATTCCTGAAATCCATGTCGATCGTCAAGGACTTTTGGGCCGAACCGTCCTATGCTTCTCTGATGTTAGCAATGCAGGCTCGCGTGCATAAATATGTTATCGCTGGTCAGGGCACTGCCAAGCAAGCGCTTGACGGTCTTGTTAAGGACTGGATAGAAATATTCGAAGACGAAGGTAAACTCTGAGACTTGCTCTCTACCCCGCCCACTGATTGGGCGGGGCGTTCCAATTGTCCCAATTTCAAAGCGCAGCATCTTTGCACTTCAACAAACCTTTCAACAATACTCGGACAGCGATATGGCTGACAAAACTATTGATCGTATTGCACGGGCGACCCCTCCGGGGGTTGCCAATCGGGTCCGAGGCCTGTCTGATCGGACGATTGCATGGCTGTTCGTGGGCCCAAGTATTTTTTTGCTTCTGGCGGTCAACATCTTCCCGCTGATCTGGACGATTCGGCTGAGTTTTACCAATTTCCGGGTTAATCGCGTCCATGCCCCGATCAAATTTGTTGGACTGCGCAATTATGAGCGTATCCTGTCCGATCCGGATATCTGGGAAACGATGCAGGCGACGGCACATTTCCTGTTCTGGACAATTTTATTCCAGGTTTTGATCGGTTTTGCCTTGGCTTATCTGATCAACAAGAAATTCAAGGGCAACGACCTTTGGACCACCATTATCGTTTTCCCAATGATGCTTTCGCCAGCGGTGGTTGGCAACTTCTGGACCTTCCTTTACCAACCGCAAATCGGACTGTTTAATTACGTAGTTGGTTTTTTTTCGGGCATCGACCCATCGTCTTTTTCGATGATTGGTTCCATTCATCTGGCGCCCTGGGCCATTGTCATCGTCGACACGTGGATGTGGACTCCGTTTGTGATGTTGATTTGCCTTGCCGGACTGCGGTCGATACCCAATTCAATCTACGAAGCTGCTGAGATCGACCGTGCCAGCAAATGGCGGCAGTTCTGGACGTTGACCGTCCCAATGGTATTGCCGTTCCTGATGCTCGCGGTGCTTTTTCGCGGCATCGAGAACTTTAAAATGTTCGACCTTGTTGTTCAATTGACCGGCGGCGGACCGGGCTCGATCACGACCCTGTCCTCGATCGACCTCAAGCGCGAGGCCTTTGAAAAATGGCGCACGGGCTATGCCTCGGCTTATGCGGTGATCATGTTTGTCGCGGTTTTTGGTCTGGCTTCAATCTATGTCAAAGCTCTAAATAAGGTAAAAGATCGATGAGCGGATTTTCAGTCACTGAGCCGTCAAAGCGGCAAAAATGGATCGCCGGACTGCTGGTCATGACCTATGCGCTGGTTACATTGATGCCGCTGTTGTGGGTCATCGCAACAGGGTTCAAATCGCCTGCGGATTCTATCGCATATCCGCCCAAGGTGTTATTTCAGCCCTCGCTAGAAGGTTATGTCAACCTTTTTACCACTCAGACGCGGATTTCTCCGGATATGCAGAAAACGCTTGTACCGCCGACGACATGGTATGAGCAGATCGTGCGCGATAAAGACATGGTAATCGCCGGTCCTTCACGCTATGGGCAGCGTTTTCTGAATTCGATTATCATCGGTTTTGGATCGACTTTCTTTTCGGTCTTTCTGGGTACCCTTGCAGCTTATGCGTTTTCGCGCTTCAAGGTCCCGATTAAGGATGACCTGCTTTTTTTCATCCTATCAACGCGCATGATGCCGCCGGTGGCGGTGGCTATCCCGATTTTCTTGATGTATCGCCAACTGGGTCTCAGTGATACCCATCTGGGCATGATCCTGCTTTACACGGCAGTGAATCTTTCTTTATCCGTGTGGTTATTGAAGGGCTTCATCGATGAAATCCCATTGGAATACGAGGAAGCAGCGCTGATCGACGGTTACACTCGCTTTCAGGCCTTTTACAAGATTGTTCTGCCGCAAGCGGCTACCGGTATTGCCTCAACAGCGATTTTCTGCCTGATTTTTGCCTGGAACGAATATGCCTTTGCGGTGCTGCTCACTTCGGGCAACGCGCAAACTGCACCACCCTTCATCCCGACCATCATCGGGGTTGGTGGCCAGGACTGGCCGGCGGTGGCTGCAGGGGCCACGATTTTTTTAATCCCGGTCATGATTTTCACCATCAAGCTGCGCAAACACTTGTTGCGCGGGATTACATTCGGGGCGGTGCGTAAATGAAAAATTTTATCGGCGGTTTGCTCCGATTGCGCCGGGGAGCTTGGGAGATGCTGGCCTCGATCCTGATCGCACTTGGCGTGTTAATGCTGATGCAGCCGTTCTGGATGGCAGCCTTCACCTATTCCTTCATCGTCACAACTATAGGCACAGTGATGTTCCTCATTGTTAGCCACTTCCCGGAATAGACCATGGCGCAAATTATCATCAAGAACCTAAGCAAAGATTTTGGCAATTTTACTGCCGTAAAGGCATCGAGTTTCACCATCGAGAACGGTGAATTTTTCATGCTTCTTGGTCCCTCGGGGTGCGGTAAAACCACCACCCTGCGTATGATTGCCGGATTGGAGCTGCCGACCTCTGGGGAAATCTATATCGATGGCGAAGATGTAAGTCAAAAACGAGCCAGCGAACGCGATATAGCCTTTGTTTTCCAGATGTTTGCCCTTTATCCTCACCTGAATGTGCGGCAAAATATCAGCTATCCACTGAAAAGCCAGGGTATGCCTAAGGCACAGATCAAGGACAAGGTGGCCGAAGTTGCTAAATTACTCGGCATTGAGGATATTCTTGAAAAACCAGTGGGCGGGCTTTCAGGCGGCGACCGGCAGCGTATTGCTCTTGGCCGCGCTATCGTTCGCGAGCCAAAGGCCTTTATGATGGACGAGCCCTTGGGGGCGCTTGACGCCGAGTTTCGTGAGCATATGGCCGAAGAGTTACGTGCCCTGCACGATCGCATGGGAACTACTACAGTTTACGTCACGCACGACCAGCTTGAAGCAATGCAAATGGGTGACAAAATCGTGGTGATGAACCACGGTAGCGTCGAACAGTTCGGCGTGCCGCAGGACATTTATGACTGGCCCGCAACGATTTTTGTTGCTGAATTCATCGGCTCACCACCGATGAATTTCCTGCACCTTAATGGCTCGGTAAATGCCGGGGATTCAACTATTGAGCTAACTGGGCAGGTGTATGAGATTCCGATGATGCTGCAAGGCTGCGAAGGTGACATTGCCTTTGGTGTGCGGCCTGAACATATTTCTTTTGACCCAAAAAGCCAATATCGCGGAGACATCATCGCTACCGAATATCTGGGCACGACCCAGATCGTGACTCTACAGACTCAGAATGGTACTCTGAAATCTCGTATTCCTTCAGGCGAGCTCGTAACTGAGGGGGGAAGTGTGGGGCTGGCGTTCGACCCTAGTGCCATTACTCTGTTTGATAAAAAGACCGGATCGGCGTTGCTGTCGGAAGGAAATAAAGGAGTGCTGGGCGATGGCTGAAGTGATTCTGAAAAATATCTGTAAATCTTTTGGCTCTCAAGTGGCGCTGTCGGATGTTTCTTTGACCATACCGGACAGCTCTTTCGTGGTTCTTCTTGGACCGACTGGGGCGGGTAAGACCACTACCTTACGGCTAGTTTCGGGACTCGACAAACCAGATAGCGGCGCAATCCTGATCGATGGCATTGACGCTGTTACGCAATCTCCAGCACAGCGCAATGTGGCGATGGTCTTTCAACAATATTCGCTATATCCGCACATGTCTGTACGTGAGAATTTGTCCTTTCCATTAAAATCGCCGATACTGCGCACCCCAGCTGATGAGATCGCACGCAAGGTGGATGAAGTTGCTGAAACACTACAGATCTCCCACAAGCTCGACAACAAGGCAACCGAATTATCTGGCGGGGAAATGCAGCGAGTTTCGATCGGACGTGCCCTAGTCCGTAACCCGCGTGTATACCTGATGGACGAGCCGCTCAGTTCGCTCGATGCCAAGCTGCGATCGGATTTGCGCATCGAGCTGAAGCGTATTCAGGCCAGTCTTGGTGCGACTATGCTTTACGTCACCCACGATCAGACCGAGGCTATGACGATGGCTACCCATGTTGGAGTGCTTGACCATGGGGAACTAGCGCAATTTGGTACCCCACGCGATATTTACGAAGACCCTGCCAGTATTTACGTGGCCAGCCGGTTGGGGTCGCCGAAAATCAATATTCTACCTGCCGATCTTTTTCCTGGTGCGCCTGCGGGAGCCGCCAGTATTGGATTGCGTTCCGAGCATATCCGCTTAGGCGAGGGCCATGAGGCGCAGGCAGTACGTGTAGAGCATTTGGGTGATCAAACTCGGTTACACCTAAAGATCAACGATCTGGATCTTACCACCCTGACCGAGGCCCACACGAAAATTCAACCGGGAGATTGCCTGAAAATTGCCCTGCAATCCCCGCTTTATTTTGGCGCCAACGGAGAGCGCATAAATAGTTAGGAGGCCTATCATGGCACAGTTTATCAATACCAAAGAATCCCTTGTGACCGAAGCGATTGATGGCCATCTTTACACCGCTAAGGGTCCACTGGCGCGGCTGGACGGATTTCCTCATATCAAGGTAGTACTGCGCAGCGACTGGGATAAGTCTAAAGTGGCACTGGTTTCGGGTGGAGGCTCTGGGCACGAACCAGCCCATGTGGGTTATATCGGCAAGGGGATGTTGACTGCCGCGGTGTGCGGCGATGTTTTTGCTTCACCTTCGGTTGACGCGGTGCTGGCCGGTATACTTGCTGTTTCCGGCCCTGCTGGCTGTTTGCTGATTGTCAAAAATTATACTGGTGACCGGTTAAATTTCGGCCTTGCGGCGGAACGAGCGCGATCTTATGGCATCAAAGTTGCCATGGTGATTGTGGACGATGACATTGCCCTTCCAGACCTACCACAGGCCCGCGGTGTAGCGGGAACCTTGTTTGTGCACAAAATTGCTGGCGCACTGGCCGAAGCGGGTGCCGATCTGGATATGGTTAGCGCTACAGCAACGCGGGTGATTGCTAATATTTGCAGTATTGGCATGTCACTGGACACCTGTACTGTCCCCGGTTCGCCCAAGGAGGAGCGGATCGAGGCTGGCAAGGCAGAACTGGGCCTGGGAATTCACGGCGAATCTGGGGTTGAATTAGTGGATTTTATCAGTGCGCGAGCATCGATGTCACTAGTGCTGGAGCGACTGAAGCCCCATGCAGGAAGCGCCCCTTTGGTTGCACTGCTCAATAATCTAGGTGGGACAACGCCGTTGGAAATGTACGTTCTAGCCAAAGAACTGACCGAGTCCAATACCATTGAAGGCATCCAGTATCTGGTCGGCCCGGCTCCCATGATGACCTCTCTTGACATGCGCGGATTTTCAGTGTCGCTTATGTCAGTGAGCAGTGAAGATCTGGCGTTGCTGCAAGCCCCGGTGGACATGGCTAACTGGCCCGGATGCCAAATCCTTGCTCCCCCCGTCATTCTTCCTATTCCTGATGGACTGACTCCGATTACGCCAATCCCTTCAGACGATCCAGCAACCGCCTTGTTCATCAAGCGTTGTTGCGATGTCTTTATCAAGGCCGAACAGGCCTTGAACGCATTGGATGCACAATCGGGGGACGGCGATACTGGGTCAACTCTCGCGGGTGCATCGCGAGCGTTGAAAGACGCGATCCCCAGGTTGCCGCAGGCGGACTTGACTCAGCTATACCGTGCCATTGGCCTGGAACTAAGTCAAACCATGGGCGGCTCATCCGGAGTTTTGCTGGCGATCTTTTTCTCGGCTGTGGGGGATGCCGCATCCAGTGGTCAACACCATGTGCAGGCTCTGATCACGGGATTGGCACGGGTGCAAGAGGTGGGAGGTGCCCATCTTGGTGATCGGACTATGATAGACGCTCTTGCTCCTGCGCTTGAAGCACTGCCCGAAGGTTTTGCTGCTACAGCGAAAGCTGCGCGCGCTGGTGCCGACCACACTGCTGAGATTCTCAAGGCTAAAGCTGGCCGCGCCAGCTATATATCCGAAGACCGACTGAACGGATATAACGACCCTGGTGCCGAAGCTGTTGCCTTGCTTTTTGAAAATCTGACCGAATAAAGGCTGACGTTCCTATCGGCGCCAGCATGTTGGTATTGATGAGGAGGCTGCATTTGAGGATTTCATTGCTAATATTGAAGATAAACACAGGAACAACCTTAATATTTGAATCATGATAGGTGCCGGATCAACGTGTGGATACACAAACGGAGAGCGAAATTTTCTGCAGCCGAATGAGCAACTTCGACTATATGATTGACGTACCCCATGCTCGATAATTAGAATGTATTTTTCAGAGGAAAGGCGCATGGGTAAAAAGACAACCAAAGATCTTGCCAAGGCAGCAGGTGTAAGCCTTGCAACCGTAGACCGGGTTCTCAACGGCCGTGGGGGGGTTCGACAGGCCACGGCTGAGCGGGTTACTGCTGCGATCAAAGAGCTGAACTATGTGCGTGACATATCAGCTGCCAACCTTGCACGCAGTAAGGAATACAAGCTGGTGTTCCTACTGCCCGATCATGACGATGAATTAACCGAAATGATTCATATAACAATCAACGAAGCCAATTTGTCCATGGCGCATGAACGCACAACTGTATCCATAATCCGTGTGCCGGCAAACGACCCGCACCGTGTTGCGCAAGAGATTGACGGACTGTCAGCGGATAACGTGGATGGTGTGGCGATCATGGCGCCCGAAACTGCGCAGGTACGCGACGCTATCTTGCGGTTGGACTCCCGTGACATTGCCGTGGTTGCCTTTATTTCCAACCAACCTAACGCCCAAAATGCCCATTTCGTGGGTATTAACAACGAGGCTGCGGGGCGTACCGCAGGGCAACTTTTAGCGCGGTTTATCGGCGAGCGGCAGGGCACGGTTTTGGCCGTCACCGAAACCATGCAATCACGCGACAGCCTGGAACGCCGGCTGGGTTTTGATGCCATCATGGCTAAATATGCACCACGACTACGGGTGCATCCTTCAATGGAAACGTATGCAGATGAGGCCCGCACGGCAAAAATTGTCGCGGCAGCTTTGCACAATAACCCGGAGATCGTAGGCATCTATCTGATGAGTCACGATATTTCGGAAACTATGCAGGCGATAGAGGCACAGAGGATACCGCAAAAATACGTAATTATCGGCCATGAATTGACTAAACACACCCGTGCGCGGCTTGTCGATGGCACCATGGACGCCATCATAACGCAGGACGTGGGCCATTTGGTGTACAACTCGATTCGTGTCCTGAAAGCTCGTATAACACGAATCGGCGTGTTGGCTTCACAAGAGCGCATTCGCATCGAAATCATCCTGCGAGAGAATTTGCCGGAAGATTTTCAAACCAGCTGCTAATAGGTAAGTTGGATCGGAAATGATAAGAATTTGGTTTTTTAAAGTCAAGAGCTGTTTTCCAGTTTTCTCCGGTTTCCAGTCATGATTGTCGCTTCGGAGTGGAAAAATGGAATGAAAAAGGAGACCGGTGGGAAAATTTTTAATCCGAACACCGTTATCGACAAAAATCCAAGAATTATAGAGAAAATCCTGAATTATTTAAATCTATGGGAAGAATCATCATCAAGAGATCCGCCGGTTATTCCGGATGAGATTGTGTATGTGCCAATCGACGATGGTTCGAGTCAGTCAGATTCATACTTTCTGAATTAATTTCAGAAAAAATCATCATTTCGAAGAGTGGTGAAGTTTACCAAGTCATACATGATCTGCTCGTTGTTCCTCTAAAAAATCTGAAAACTGTTCACTTGTTTTAAAACTTTCGACTCTTACAGAAAAAATTCGCCCTCATTTCTGAAAAAAAACCGGAAGACAAGTAAAAATGACTTGACTTAAGAAAAGCGATTTCTTTTTATGATGTACGTACCTCTATTTTTTATTGACTGGAGAACGTGCATCACCTATGTTGTTTATTAAATTTATATCCTGCGGAATAAAGGCTTTCGCCGACATCCGCCATCAAATCACTTCTTCACCTCACTCAATCTTTTCTGCGATATTGAAAGCCGCCTTGTTGGCTGCTGATTGGGCTGGGAAGTTTCGAAAACGGGGGTTGGAATCAATTGTCAAAATGTCCTTAGGCGAAAAGTGCAAGGAAATCATTTTCTTGCGGGACAGAATATACCATCTGGAAACTCAGATACATATTTTTCAAAAGCAAGCCCATTCTTTATCGGGCAAACCTCGCTACAATTTGAAAGATCGATTGTTCATCCTCTGGCATATGGAGTATTTCCAAATACCAAAGCGACATGTAACAAAGACCTTCGGTAATGCCCGATCTACATTATATCGCTGATTAAGGAGTATTGATGATGAACCCATTTCAACACAGCGACCCTGGAATAAAACATCAGAATCGTTAGCGGCCTTAGTCTGGCGAATATCTAAGGATAACATCGATTGGGGCCGAGTTAGAATTTCTAATCAATTAAAACTTCTGAATGTTTTCTTTGCTGCCTCGACCGTTCGTAATATCCTTCGGAGATCCACACCGAAAATCCCATCACCAGTAACAAACTCCGAAAAAAGTGAACCAAGAAATCAAAATGGTTGTCGAATTCCAGCTTGGTACCCCAATCATTTGTGGAGTGTTGATCTCACTGAGGTTTATTATTGGGGTTTGTGGAAGATCTATGTTCTGGTGTCCATCGATCATTTCTCTCGTAAAGTTGTTGCTGTTACTCCACTTGAAGGACCCAACGCTGGAATGGTGATAAACGCACTAATACCGTGGTTCAAAAGTTTTTTCCATATTTTTAGCAAAATGTAGTGTCCCATAATTAATCCATTTATCACTATCTTGGTTTACTGTTCAAAGTTCCCAGTTCAAGGTTATTAGACACTTACAACTTT
>Ga0307989_1000194_pt1 | contig 43590 bp, 48 predicted proteins | sample EllFjometagen185_FD_203164 | JGI IMG/M metagenome (GOLD analysis project Ga0307989, IMG submission 203164) | Marine microbial communities from Ellis Fjord, Antarctic Ocean - #185 | ecosystem: Environmental > Aquatic > Marine > Unclassified | place: Southern Ocean | collected 2014-10-08 | reverse complement strand
ATGATTAGGTTTCCTGAGGGGAAGATGAGTTCTCGGAGTGGTGCGAATGTTTTGTATAGTGATTTTTTTAGGGAAGTTTCTAGAGTTGCTAAAGAGGGGCTTAAACAAAGGGGTGCTGAAAATGTTGAGAATAAAGCTAAGAAGATTGCTATTGCTTCGATAAAGTATTCTATGTTGAAGCAGAATCCAAAGAAGACTATGGTTTTTGATCCTAGGGTTGATGTTGCGTTTGAGGGGGACACTGGGCCTTATCTTTTGTATTCGTATGCGAGGGCTTCTAGTATTTTGAGGAAGGTTAAATCTAAATCTAAGGTTAAGATTGGGGAGTTGTCTGATGTTGAGGTTTTACTGCTGAAGAAGATTGATTTGTTTGAGGATGTTGTTGGAAAGGCTTATGATGGGTTGGCGCCGAATTTGATTGCTAATTATTGTTTTGAGTTAGCTAGTCTGTTTAATGAGTTTTATCATGCTTGTCCTGTGCTTGGTGGCGAGAGTGAGGGGTTTCGGTTGAAGGTTGTTGAGAGTTTTAGGGTTGTGATGGGGAAGGGTTTGGATTTGTTGGGGATTGAGATGCTTGAGGAGATGTAGTTTTTATTATTGTCTTGGAATATTTTGTAGTAATTTTCCGACTTCATTTTTACACTTAGTTATCCAATCTGAGCTTCCAAGATTATTACAGAATCCTAGATTTTTGTTCTCTAATGCTAGCTCATAATAGCAATCGGAAGAATCTGTAATTGTTTTGCAATAAAATTCTGTTGGATTATATAGTCCTTGTATATACCATAAGGATATTAGAAATAGTATGGTAAATGGTAATATAAAAAGAAATTTTTTTAACTCAGGACGTTTTATGTGGTATAATGATCTACAGAGAACACCTATTCCACTTGTTATCATTGCTAAGAAAATAAAATATCCGATACTTAGGATGGCATATCCTTGACCTTCTCCGGAGGCAAATAAAAGTATGAAAAATAAATATAAAGATATAGGTATTATTCCTGCAATTATTCCCTTTAGAAAGGAAAAATGAATAGCGATCACAATAATAAAGGCTATGAAAAATGAGACAGGACTGAAAAGTAATCTTTGTATTCCACCGTATTTTATAATAAAATCTATGAAGGAATGTGGATCTCCTCCAAATCTTAGAAGTGTTGATGCTAATATTGTTAATATCCAAAAATATCCAAAATTTAATAAATAACTTTTCCAATTTCCAGGTATTTGAGAGAAATAATTCCTTGGGTCGTTGTTTATCGATTCCGGTTTTTGAAAAGATTCTTGTGTCGTTTTATTTCTAAATAATTTTCTTATTATTAGTCCAAGTAAATAAGCTGTCGTGATTATAATTGTTGATTGAAAGAGTATACTTGGTATCCAAAAAAGTATGAAATCGTTTATGTCTGAGATTCCCCATGTTAGAAAGATTAGTATTACAAAAATGACTATTGATAATAAAGACATCTTTATTGTTTTTAGGGAATTTCTTTTGCTTGAATATGCTAGTATAAAAGAGAAAAGAATAATAAATCCATAATTTAAGAAATTAATTTTAATTGGAGATATTATGATTATTAGTGATGTGATCAACAATGTAGCTATAAAAGTAAGCCAAAAATTTTTATTTTTTAGAACATTGTTACCCTTAATTATTTGAGTATTGTCTTGAGAAGTCATTTTACTTAACAACTTTAAAATTTTTCCAAGCAATCTCAAATAAAGATTCTAGTGCTTGCGCGAAGAATTCTGTGTTTAGCCAAATTCCTACATCGTAGCTTGGGTGTACTTCGTTATCATTTAGGAGCATGAACATTAATTGTTCGGAATCTACTAACATGAATCTTGCATTAAGGTCTTCAACATTTCTTACTTCTGCTACTTTTGCAAAGTCTTTTGCAATTTTTTTATTCTCTGCATTTATTGGTGCAGCGATTCTAATCTTTACTCCTCTCTTCTTTGCTTTTTCAAGGGAAGGCATTAATATTTCTAGCTTTCTAGATAATCCGTCTGCCGTTGTTACGAGTGTGATTGTTTCTTGTGCTTCTCGAACTAGCATATCTAGGTGGTTGTAGATATTTTGACGAGATTTTAGTGCGCCTGAAAGATCTGTGGATTCGATGTATTTGATTCCGTCAGAAAATATTGTTGTTAGTTCTTCTAATACTTCATCACCTTTTAATTTTTCTAGTCTCTTTGATTTTTCTTTTGCATTAACTATTAGATTTCTTTTTACTCTTTCGATTACTTCTTCTGGTTTTAATGCTACGAATTGGATTGGTTTTCCTAGTTTCATTACTATGAATCCTTTTTTCTCTAGGGATTCTAAGATGTCGTATGTTCGGGATCTTGGGACGTCGGAGATGCTTGAGAGTTCTCCTGCTGTTGAAGTTCCCCTAGAAAGAAGTGCGGTCCACACTTTTACTTCGTATAGATTTAGGTCGAAAATTTTTCTTAATCGGCTCAGGAATTCCTCTTTAACTATCATGTATCTCTTAATGTTGAATAGTATTTAAATGTTTCTTCATATTTTCTGGAAGTTAAGGGGTAAAAGTAATTTTATCGTCGGTGTTAAAGTTTGTTGAATCTTATCTCGAATTTTTTGTCTTTTATTTTACCAACTTCAGAGTAACTAAAGTCTTTTTTTGATTTTTCTAGAGATATTGATTTGGCTCCGACTTTTTCTTTTATGGAAGATAATTGTGATTCTAAAATTTCCTTTAGTTCGGATATTATTTCTAATTCTATGGTGTCAGATTTTATTAGATCGTTTTTCTTTCTCATTGCTTGTATTTTTCTTGAGATCTCTCTGGCGTAGCCTTCGGCTTCTAGTTCTGGGGTTTGATTTGTGTCGAGAGTTACTTCGACTTGAGAACTATATCCTTGAACCTGAGGGAATATTCTTTCTAGTGAGTCTGTTTTCTTATAATCTATTTTTTTTATATTGAGTTCTTCTTTGATAATTTGAGTTAACTCTTCGTTGGGCTGAATTGGTGTCGATATTGTTGCTTTTGCTAGAGGCCATTTGATTCCTATTTGCATCTTGTCTCTTTGTCTCAGTGCTGTGGAAACTATTTTTCTTGTTGTCTCCATTTGATATTCTAGATCTTTGTTAATTAGGGATTCGTTTGATTCGGGGTAATCCTGAAGGTGTACGGAATCTTTGGAGTTATTGATGTCTTGGAATATTTTTTCTGTTACGAAGGGAATTAAGGGAGCTAGAATTTTAGCTAATTTATTTAAGATGTAGTATGTTGTTTTTCTTGCGTATTTGTCTTCTTCATTGAATCGGTTTCTTGTGTTTCGGATGTACCAGGTTGATAGATCGTCGATGTATTTTTTTGTGGAGGCGCATGCTTTGATTGTATTGTATTTTTCCATGTTTTCTTGGATTACTTTGTTTAGTTCTTCGGTTCTTGAGATGATCCAGTTGTCCATTATGTTGTCTGAGGTTTCGAATTCTTTGTCGTCTTCTGTTGCGTAGTCTTTGTAGAATCTTGAGACGTTGTATAGCAGGACTGTAATTTTTTTATAGATTTCTTCTAGCCCTTTTTGAGTGAAGTTGAAGTTTTCGGCTGACATTAGTGGGGATTGTAACATGTAGAATCTGAATGTGTCGGCTCCGTATTTGTTTATCATGCCTAGTGGGTCTGGGTAATTGTTTAGGGATTTTGACATTTTCTTTCCGTCTTCTGCTAGGATGATTCCTGTTGTTAGGACGTTTTCGAAAGGCATTTTGTCGAAAAGGATTGTTGATAGCGCCATCATGTAGTAGAACCAAGCTCGGGTTTGTCCGATGTATTCTGTTATGAATTGTGCTGGAAAGTTTTTGTCGAAGAATTCTTTGTTCTCGAATGGGTAGTGGAATTGTGCGAATGACATTGCACCTGATTCGAACCAGCAGTCTAGGACTTCGGGGATTCTTGTGTATTCTTCTCCGTCAATTTCTAGTTTGATTGGATCTAGGAAATCTTTGTGTAGATCTACTTCTTTGTTCTTTGGTAGATTGGTTGCATGTTTTTTTAGTTCTTCGATTGAGCCTAAAACTTTTATTTTTCCTGATTCTGATTTCCAAATGGGAATAGCTGTTGCCCAGTATCGGTTTCGTGTGATGTTCCAGTCTGGTGCTGTTGAGATGTTGTGTTGCATCTGGCCTTCTTTTAGGTGTTCGGGTAGCCAGTTGACTCCTAAGTTTAGTTTTAGTAATTTCTTTTTGACTTTTTGGATGTCGACGAACCATGCTGGGAGTGCTCGGTATAACAGTTTTGTGTCGCATCTGTAGCAGAATGGGTATTCGTGTTCCATTTTTCTTGAGGAGATTGCTTTGCCTGCGGTTTTCAGGTCGATTACTATTTGTGTATTTGTGTCGTGGACGAATTGGCCTTCGTAGTCTTTGACTTCGGATGTGAAGTGGCCTGTGTTGTTGACTGGCTGAACCATTGGGATTTTGTTTTTTCTGCAGATTGCGTTGTCGTCTTCTCCGAAGGCTGGCGCGATGTGGACTATTCCTGTTCCTGATTCTGCGGTTACGAAGTCTGCTGTTAATACTTTGAATGAGTTTGGGTTGTCTTTGAAGTAAGGGAATAGTGGTTCGTATTCTAAACCTTCTAGTTCTTTTCCTGGGACTTCTTTTGTGATTTCGTATTCGTCTTTAGATTTGTAGAAAGTTTCTATTAGTTCTTTGGCTAGGATGTAGGTATTGCCGTCTGATTTATCTTTGACGTAGGCGTAGATTAGTTTTGGGTTTACTGCTAGTGCTAGGTTTGACGGGAGTGTCCATGGAGTTGTTGTCCAGGCCAAAAAGAAAGTATTTTCTTTTTGGCGGGTGTTCTGGTGTTCTGGTGTTCTGGTGTTCTGGGCTAGACGGAACTTTACTGTTATTGTTAGGTCTTTGATTGTTTTGTAGGAGTTGTCTGTGTCGATTTCGGATTTTGCTAAAGGTGTTTCGCATCTTGGGCAGTACATTAGAACTTTTTCTCCTTCATATAGGTAGTCTTTTTTATGAAGTTCAGAAAAGGCCCACCAGACTGATTCGATGTAGTTTGTGTCCATTGTTTTGTAAGAGTCTTCCCAGCTTACCCATCTTCCTAGTTTTTCGATGTAGATTCTCCAGTCTTTGTCATAGGTCATGACTTGGGTTCGGCAGTGATCGTTGAATTTTTTGACTCCCATTTTTTCTATTTGATCTTTTGTTGTTATGCCTAGATTTTTTTCTGCTATGGATTCAATTGGAAGTCCGTGGCAATCCCAGCCCCATGTTCGTTTTACGTATCGGCCTTGCATTGTGAAGTATCTTGGGAAGACGTCTTTGATTGTTGAGACTAGGAGGTGTCCGTAGTGTGGGAGGCCTGTTGCGAAAGGTGGGCCGTCATAGAAGATGTAGGGTTTGCCTAGCTTGGTTTTTTCTAGGGAGGCTTCGAATGTTTTGTTTTGTTTCCACTGCTTTGAGATTTCTTCTTCTGTTATTTGGATTGTTGATTTTTCTTGTGTCATGTTATTTGATTATGTTTTATGTATTTAAGATTTTGGTAGCTGTGGCCATAGTGTTTTACATGGTGTTAGAAAAGTTTATATACCATTATTGGTACAAGTGTATATAAAATGGTACGAATGGTTCATAAATGGTACAAGATATTGGAGTGTTTTTATGAGCATCCTTTGTCGGAGTTTAGTGTTAGAGAGTTTGCGGAGAAAACAGGATTGCCTAGTTCTACTGTTCAGAGATATTTGAAGGGTATGAAAAAGAAAAAGATTTTGAATAGTGATGGGATGTTATGGGATTCTCCTTCTATGAGATTTCGTAAGGCGTTTTTTATGATGGATAAGGTTGTTAACTCGGGGTTGCTGGAGTATTTAGAGGTAATGTATAGGCCTCGGGCGGTTGTTGTTTTTGGGGGTGTTCGTAAGGGGGAGTATGATAAGAATAGTGATGTGGATATTTTTGTTGAGAGTGATGTTGGTGAAAAAATGAATCTTTCTAAGTTTGAGAAGAAGATAGGACATAAGATTGATTTGAAGATTGAGAAGAGTATTAATGATTTGCCTGTTAATTTGAGGAATAATGTTTTGAATGGGGTTAAGCTTGCGGGGTTTTTGGATGTCAAGTGATTTTATGAGTTGGGGGAATTGTGAGAGGAATTTTGTTAGGAAGGTTGAGGTTGATGTTTCGAGGGCTCGGTCGATGTTGGAGGTTGCTGATGGTCGTGTGGATTTTTTGAAGGGTGTTGTGGTTGGTGAGAAGAATGTTTCGTTTTTGGTTGAGGGTTATTATGAGGTTATGAAGGAATTGTTGACGGCTTTGTTTTTTGCGAAGGGTTTGAAGTGCAGGAATCATCAGTGTTTGTTTTCTTATTTTTATAAGATGTTTCCGGATAGTGAGAGGGATGCTCGGTTTGTTTTGAGGATGAATATGCTTAGGAATAGGTTGAATTATTATGGTGAGGTTGTGGATTTGGGTTGGTATGAGGCGAATGGGAAGGAGATATTGAGGGTTGTTGGGATTTTGAAGGGGAAGGTTTTGGGGTTGGTTTAGTTTTCTTTTAGTTGTTGTAGAGATTCTTCTTCTAGGAAATGGAGGTTGTTTGGGATGATTAGACAGAAGGGCATAGAGCAAACGCTTTGCGTTTGTGGGATTTGGGATTTGGGATTTGGGATTCGTCCGAGCTTGGCGAGATTATCGAGAGTGTCGTAGAATATTTTTTGCTGTTCGGTTCCTGCATGGGAAATTGCGATTATTTTTTCTGGTAGCTCTAGGTTTTCTTTTTCTGCTGATTCTATCAGTTGAGTTATTGCTGGTTGGATTTCTAGTCCGATGTCGGTTAGGATTAGGGTGTGGGCTTTTATGGAGTTGTTTTCTTTGATGTAGGTTGCGAAGGATGTTGGTTTGTTTGTGTGTTCTGCCCAGTTTGGCATTGAGGTTGTTTTTCCGAATTTGTAGAGGGAGAGTCCGGTTTCGGCTATTGTTGTTAGGATGCTTGCATTGTGGTAGATTGTGTAGGGGATGTTTTGTTTTTTACATTCTAGGATTAATTGCATATGGGTTGTTGCGGATAGGGAGTCGCCGTAGACTAGTAATGCTATTTGTGAATTTTTTGCTTCTTGTAGGATTGATTCGTCTTCTACTTTACTTCTGTCTAGTTCTTCTATTTTTATTTTGTATTGGGTTTCTAATTCTTCTATTGAATAAGGGAAGTTTACGGTGTAGTTTTCTAGGTAGATTTTGTTTGCTGTTTTTAGAGTTTCTAGAGCTTCGGCTGTTAGAGAGTTTTTTGTCATGCCGGTTCCGATTAGGTGTAGTGTCATGAGGAATAGTTCGCTTCGCTTGTAGAATGGCTTTGCCCGGCCCGGCTTTGTTTAGTTATTTTCATGATTATGGAGAGAGGTTTTTGGTTAAGAAGTTTTTGGTTTGGTTTTGTTCCAGGTGTATGTTGTGATTAGGAGGAAGGTTGAGGTTAGGAAGAGTTGTTGGTTTTGGGAGATTGTTATTGCGGATAGGATTGCTAGGAATTTGGTTAATGTTGGGAAGTATTGTGGGAGATTGTAGATTTGTTTTTCGTCTGATGTGGTTTTGGCTAGAGCGATGCCGAGTGGGATTGCTAGGATTAGGAAGAAGTACTGTATCATTAATTTTTTAAGTAAGAAGAGTTTTTATTTGTTGTTAAGATGGACGCAATTATTAGGATTACTCAGCGATGCAATCAGCGATGCAAGTTTTGTAATGTTGTTAAGGAGTTTGAGGATGTTAGTTTGGATGATGCGAAGATTCGGATTCGGAAGTTGGCGGAGGATGGAGTGCAGTTTCTTTCGATATCGGGTGGCGAGCCGACGCTTCATAAAGATCTTTCTGAGATAATTTCTTTTGCTTCTTCTCTTGACTCGTTTAAGTCGATTACGCTTCAGACAAATGCTGCTATGCTTTCGAATGAGGTGTATGTTGAAAGGTTAGTGTCTTCTGGGCTTGATGCGGTTTTTGTGGCGTTTCATTCTCATTTGCCTGAGGTGTCGGATGGGTTGACTCTTTTGAATGGGTCTTGGGGGAAGACTGTTTTGGGTATAAAGAATGCTCTTAGGTTGGGTTTGATCGTGACGCTTAATCCGGTTATTAATTCTTTTAATTATTTGGAGTTGCCGTCTTATATTAGGTTTGTTGATGAGGAGTTGAATGGGGTGAATAGTATATCTTTTTCGTTTATTCAGCCTTTGGGTCGGGTTGAAGATTATCCAGGTTTGGTTTCTAAGATGTCTGATGTGCAACCTTATTTGAAGGAGGCTCAGGATTATTGCTACGAGAAGAAGATTCCTTTTTTTAATCCGTATTGTGGGTTGCCTCTTTGTTTGTCTAATAGGTATGAAGTTTTTTCTACGGAGTTTGCCCAGAGTGTTTCGGATTCTTCTGAGGAGGAGGCGGGTAAGAGGCGGGTGGAGGATATGAAGACTAAGGGGGATAGTTGTGAGGGTTGTTTGTTGTTTGGGAAGTGTAATGGTGTTTGGAAATCTTATGGGGATATTCATGGGTTTGGTGAGCTTCGTCCTATGGTGAGTGAGCGTGTTGTTGGGCTTTTGGCGAGGGAGGAATTGAGGAGGAAGGAGGCTGAGGGGAATGAAGAGAGGTTGCAGATGTTGGGTCGTGAGGATGTTGTTTTAAAGAGTGTTGTTTACGCTGAGGCTTTGACGATGAGACCGTTTTTTGTTAAGAGGGGTTTTTCTTTTGATGTTGGGAATTCTTCTGGGGTTCAGTTGGATGATTGTGTTGATGTTGTGATTAAAAAGTTAAGTTGATATTTTTATAAAGAATGGTTTTCTTTTTTTATTATGAAGTTAATTGATGTACATTGTCATTTGAATGATTCGCGGTTTGATGTGGATTTGGATGAAGCAACGATTCATTGACTTTGTCAATGGAAAAGCTCAGCTTCGCTGGGGCTTGGCGATATAGAAGGTTTTTTAATGATTAGAAGATTTCTTTTATCATGAAACTTGTTGATGTGCATTGCCATCTTAATGATTCTAGATTTGATAAAGATTTATATGAAGTTTTGGAGAGGTTTCGGGAAAAGGGTGGAGAAGTGATTGTTACTTCGGGTGTGAATCGGAGCACGAATCGAGTTAGCTTGGAGTTGGCTGAGAAGCATGATTGTGTCCGGGCTGCTTTTGGTATTTATCCAACGGATGCTTTGGCTGTTGAGGTTGAGTCGGGTGAGAGTAATGAGTTGTTGCGGGAGTTGGAGGAGTTTGATATTGATGAGGAGTTGGCTTGGATTGAGGCGCATGAGTCTAGTTGTGTTGCGATTGGGGAGATTGGGTTGGATTATAATTTTAAGGAGTTTCAGACTGAGGAGATGAGGGAGAAGCAGAAGGTTGTGTTTCGGAAGTGTTTGAGGTTGGCGAAGAAGTTGGATAAGGTTGTTGTGATTCATTCTAGAAAGGCGGAGGCGGATGCTGTTGAGATTTTGGAGGAGCTTGAGATGAGGAAAGTTGTGATGCATTGTTTTAATGGGAAGAAGGCTTTGATTCGGAGGTGTGTTGAGAACGGTTGGAGTTTTAGTGTGCCGGCTGTGATTGCGAGGTTGAATCATTTTAAGATGTTGGTTGAGATGGTGCCGCTTGAGTTGTTGTTGACTGAGACTGATGGGGCTTATTTGGCGCCGATTGCTGGGACGAGGAATGAGCCGGTTAATGTTATGGTGACTTTGGGTGAGATTGGGAGGATTAAGGGGATTGGTGTTGATGAGGTTGCTGGGAAGGTTTGGGAGAATGCGGAAAGGTTGTTTGAATTTTAAAAAATAAAAATAAAATAATCTTGTGGTTTATTTCTTACAGTAGCAGCTGTTTCCGGATAGGAAGACTATTGCCGCGGCGATTGTAATTGTAATTTGTGACCACATTACTGCAGGTTTCCACCATACTAATACGATGATTAGTAAAGCTAGAATTGGTTTGCAGAAGCAAGAGTCTCCAGTAGCGCATGTTGGAGCTGCTTGTATTAGTGTAGCTTTAGTTACTACTTTCTTTGCTACTTTTTTCACAACTTTTTTCTTTGCCATATTTTTATACTCCTTTAATTTAGTTTGAATAAACTTTTTTTCTTAGGGATGTTGATTTTTTGATTTGCTTTCTTTTTCAACTGTGGCCATTTATCTTCTAAGGTTCTTTCTTGAGTTTGATATATTATTCCGATTGGGATTTTTCCTGATTTGGAATTGTAGTCGAATTCTTCTGCGAAGGTTTGGGCTTTTTTGTAGTCTTTGTTATCTGGTATTTTGTACATTTGGGAATCTTTGTTGTTTGATTCGATGTTGAAGATTAAACAATCTTGGATTACTTCGACGAATGAGAATCCTTTATGGTTGATTGCTTTTGTGAAGACTTCGGTCATGTGTTTTATATCTCTGGCGGAAGTTCTTGCTATGAATGTTGCGTTTGATGCTAGTGCTAGTTTTAAAGGATTGAATGGTCGATCTTGGACTCCGAGAGATTGGGATTTTGATACGAAGCCTTGTTGTGTGGTTGGTGTTGGTTGTCCGGTTGTTAGGGAGAATGATTGGTTGTCGTGTAGGATTAGTGTCATGTTTGCGTTGTGCTTGAATGCGTGGATGAAGTGTGCCATTCCTTCTGAATACATTGCGCCGTCTCCGATGAATGAGAGGACTTTGAGATTTGGGTTTCCGAGTTTCATTCCGATTGCTGTTGGAAGGGCTCGTCCGTGTAGACAGTAGATTCCGGAGAGGTTTAGGTAGTCGAAGATTTTAGCGTGGCAGCCGATGTCGGTTGTGATTGCGAAGTCTGTTTGTTTGGCTTTGTTTGATTCTATTAGATTTGTTATGGTTTGTTTTGTCGCTGCTAGGATCATGTGGTTTGGGCATCCTGGGCACCAGGTGTTTTCTGATTTTGTTCCTAGTTCTATTTTCATATTAGTTTTTTGATTAACATATTTAATTCGTCTGCATGGAAAGGTCTTCCGTTATATTTGAGTAATCTATTATGTATTTTTATTCCTGTCTTCTCTCTGATTAGTCTTCCGAGTTGTCCGGTTACGTTGCATTCTACTAGAATTATATTATTAGCTTTTTGCATTTCCTTTTTGATTTGTTGCGATAATGGTTTGCAATATAGGACTTGTAGGAATTTTGCGTCTAGGTCTTTGATTGCGTCTTTGATTGCTCCGGAAGTTGAGCCCCATCCGATGATTAGGTTTTTTGATTTCTTGTTGCCGTGGATTTTTATCATTTCGAAATTCTTTCTTACGTATTTTTTTATGTCTTCGTATTTTTTTATTCTGGCATTTGTGTTTTGTTCGGTTAGTGTGTAGGATTCTGTTGAGTTTCCGAACTTGTCGGTTTCGTATGAGGAATTTTTTACTAGAGTGTTGCCTGGAAGAGGTCTTGTTATTTGGAAGGTTGGTGTTTTGTTTGGAGAATCAGTCGAAGAGTATTCTGATTCGGCTAGATGTTTGTCTGAAAGTATTATTGATAATGTTTTGAATTTTTCTGCTAGGAATAATGCTTCGGAAGTTTTTTCTATTGTTTCTATTGGGTTGCCTGGTGTTAGTACGATTCTTGGGAAGTCTCCGTGTCCGGCTCGGAGTGCAACGTCTAGGTCTGCTTGTGCGGTGTAGGTTGGGACGCCTGTTCCTGGTCCGGGTCTTGAGGCTAAGTAAACTGTTAATGGGATTTCGGATATTCCTTGTAGTGAGAATGTTTCCGACATTAGGTCGAAGCCGCCGCCTGATGTTCCGGTTAAAACCTTGGAACCTGCGAATGAAGCACCTATTGACATTGATGCGGCTGCGATTTCGTTTTCTGCTTGGAAGACCATTAGGTTGTTTTTGAGTTGGTCTTTTGCTAGTGCGTTCATTGCGTTTGTTGCCGGTGTCATTGGATATGCGATGTAGAGGTTTAGTTTTGATTTAATTGCTCCGTCTGCGATTGCTTGGGATCCGGATAGGATTGAGATGTTTGAGTTTTTTAGTTTAGGAAGTTCGTGGAGAGAATCTTGGGATTCGTAACCTTGTTTGGCTGCCTTAACTGCTTCTTCGGATTTTTTGAATTGGGATTTGATTTCGTTTTCTAGATTTTCTAAAGGAATTCCTAGAGCTTTTGTTAGTGAGCCTGCTAGTGCGATGTTTAGGTTTCTTCCGAGGTCTTTGAAATCGTTTCCTAGGATTGTGACTCCGCCTTTTTTGAGTGCGGCTTTGTGGGTTTGAATAGTTCGTTCGTCTAGGGCTACTAGGATGTCTGCTCTGGCGTCGTGAGATTCTATTGGTTGGTCCGAGATGCAGAGTGTGTTGAAGTTGTGGCCGCCTCGAACTAGTGACATGTAGTCTCGGTAGTTGAATGTGAAGTAGCCGTAGTTGTTTAGGACGTTGCCGACTATTCCGGAGACTTTGTTTATTCCTTGTCCTGCTGCTCCGCCGATTATTATGTTTAGTTTCATTTTGTGTTTTCCTGTATTATTGTTTTTATTTGTTCAACGCAAGGAGTATTTACTAGTGTCATTAATCCTTTTGGTTTTTCGCTAATTAGTAGAGCTTTTAAAATTCGTCTCATGATTTTGCCGGATCTTGTTTTTGGCAGATCTGGGACAAAGAAGATTCTGGCTGGTCTGGCTGTTGGTCCGATTTTGAGATCTACGTGTTTTCGAAGTTTTTGTTCTAGCTTTTTGGAAGGCTTCCCTTTTTTGAGGACTACGAATGCTATTGGGACTTGACCTTTTATTTTGTCTGGCATTGGGACGACTGCTACGTCTCCTACGAATTTATTGTCGTGAATTGCATTTTCTACTTCTGCCGTTGCGAGCCTGTGTCCTGCGACTTTCATTACGTCGTCAGTTCTTCCGGTGATTCGGAATAATCCGTTTTCTAGATAGGCTCCGTCTGATGTGTCGTACATTGTTTTGAATTTTTTCCAGTAGGTGTTTACATATTTTTTATGATTGTTGAAAACTCCGTGTAACATTCCTGGGGCAAAAGGAGATTGTTGTGCTAGAAATCCTTGTCTTCCTTTTGGCATTGGTTTTCCTTTGTCATCAACTATTACGTGTTTGATTCCTGGGAAAGATTTTCCTGAGACTGTTGGGACGAATGGTCCGATACCTGGGATTGTGTTGATTAGAGTTCCTCCTGTTTCGGTTTGCCACCATGTGTCGATGATTGGGCAGCGTCCGTCTCCTATTGTTTTAAAGTACCACATCCAGGATTTTTTGTCGATTGGTTCTCCGACACTTCCTAATATTTTTAATGAAGATAAATCGTATTTTGTTATCCAACTTTGTTTTATTTTCATGAACATTCTTATCGCTGTTGGTGCAGTGTAGAATACATTTATTTTATGGTCTTGAATTATTTTCCACCATCGGCCTGGGTTTGGGAAGTCTGGTCCTCCTTCGTAGATTAGAGTTGTCGCGCCTGTTAGAAGTGGTCCGTACATTGCGTAGGTGTGTCCTGTTATCCATCCTATGTCTGCGGTGCACCACATGATGTCTTCTGGGTGTAGATCGAAATTCCATTTACATGTCCAGTAGGCTTGGGTTGCGTATCCTCCGGTGTCGTGGATTACTCCTTTTGGTTTTCCTGTTGTTCCGGATGTGTATAAGAGAAACATGGTGTCTTCGGAGTTCATCATTTCGGGTTTGCAATAAGAATCTGCTTTTTCTAATTCTTCGTCAAAGTCTAAGAATTTTCCACCTCTAACTTTTTTACCGATTCGATTTACTACAATTATTTTTTGTACAGTTGTTTTCTTAGCTGCTTTTTTTGCTTTCTTTAGAAGGTTTTCTGGTTTCCCTCTTCTGTAATATCCATCTGATGTGATTAGGATTTTTGCTTTACCGTCTTGGATTCTTGCCTTTAGTGCGTCTGCAGCAAATGCGGAGAAGACCACAGAATGGATTGCTCCTATTCTTGTGCAGGCTAGCATTGCGACTAGAGCTTGAGGCACCATTGGTAGATAGATCGAGACGACGTCGCCTTTTTTTATTCCGTTTTGTTTTAGGACGTTTGCGAATTTGTTTATTTTGTCGTAGAGTTCTCCGTATGATATTTTGATTGGTTTTTCATTTGTTGGTTCTGGTACCCAGATTAGAGCTGTCTTATTTGGATTGCCTAGATGCCTGTCGACGCAGTTTACTGAGAAATTTAATTCTCCTCCTTTGAACCATTTGAAGTATGGTAGTTTTTCTTCGTAGGCAGTATCCCATTTTTTGTTCCAAGTCAAACCTTCTTCTGCTAAGCCTTCCCAGAATTTGATTGGGTCTTTTTTTGCTTTGTCGTAGATTTTTGGATCTGTTATGTTGGCGATTTTTTTTAGTTCTTCGCTGGGATAGAATTGGTTGCCCCTTTTTGTTACGTATTTTATGCCTCTTTTTTTCATGGAAGTATCACCTTGTAAATTGGTGTTCTAAGATGTTTATAAATTTTGTTGAGGATTACATTAAACCTTGTTTATCGATTCCGGCTTCTTCGGATTCGATTTCTTTTGGTTCTTGTTGTTGAATTGATTGTTCTGTTTTGAGATCGTTTGGGTTTATTGAGTTGATGAAATATTTGAAGTCTTCGAATTTGTCGGCTTTGATTCTGACGCCTGCTTTTGTGAAGCCGGTGTATCTTTCGGACTTTATGAATTCTCTAATTGTTAGACCTGGGCTTCCTCCGAAGTCGTCTAGTCTGATTATGATTTTTGTGTCTTCGTTTTTTTGTATTTCGCCTATATCTTTTTCCATTTTGAGATTTGGGGCAAGTTGTTTATAAGGATTATGGTGATTTTAACTTAAATAAAAAAAGGAAGACCAAATAACCGAAGCTGTTTAATCTTCCAAACATTCAACCGAAGCCGAATGCCCAAATCTCCGAAGAGGTTTGAATATAAAGGAAGAGTATTGAGTTTTTACTTCACCTCTCTTCCATCTGACCGAAGCCAAATATCCAGTTGGGTTGAACCGTGACCGAAGTCAAGATACAGATAAACTGAATGTATATTAGGAGTTTTTTGTAGTTATAAAGTTTTCCTGTAACTCATTAGGGATTACTTTTGAGGTTGTTAATGATATAGAGTGCGAATGTTTATATTTTTAGAATGTCTACAGTAGGAGCACTCTTCGCTTTGAAAAACCCGAACACGAAAATCAGAGATTTTCTAAAAGTTAATAAACAATTTTTAAACCAATGCACTAATACTTGCTTTGATTTTAGAACGCCCACAGCAGGAGTCGAACCTGCGCACCCCGGAGGGTCCGGATTAGCAATCCGGTGCAATAACCACTATGCGATGTGGGCATGGATTTTGGAGAACAGGAAGTCTTTTAAAGTTTTCTTGAGTGATGGTTTTGTAGGCAGGTCGGCGTGCTAGCCCCACGCTTTTCGCAAATGGGCTTTATGGCGGACCGCGAGGCAAGTAAGTGATATGAAGTTTCATATGTCGGTAATTTGACGTTGAGGTTTTGTCCTTTTTGATCTTGCCTTGATGAATCGGGTCAGAGGGAGGAATCCCAGCAGCCCCAAGTTAAGGTTTAGGTGCTTAGAGGGTTGCAGAGCTGAGGATGATTGACGGCCTCTATGTTGTGGATTTGAGCTCTTGTCGGCCTACACTAATTTTATAAAGTGTAGAGTTGTTTATATTTTATGGAAAAGAGAGGTCAGTTTTTTTTGTTGGCGGCGGTTATAATTTCCGTTGTAGTTTTGAGTTTGAGTGTTGTGACGAATAGGGCTATTGTGAATGAGGAGCCTGGAAGTTTTTATGATTATACTTATGAGGTTAATCGGGAAATTGGTGCGGTTATGGATTATGATATCTATACTGATTTTGATAGTACTGCTAATTTAGATGATTTTGTTTCGTTGTTAGCGGAAGATATTGAGAAAAAAAATCCTGATGCTGATTTTGTGTTGGTTTATGGTGAAGGGTCTGATCTTTTAGTAAATAAACACGGCACAGAGGATGTTTCTGCCAATGGAGAAGTTGTTCCAGATTCTTCGAATGATATAAAGACCAATGTTTGTATTCACGGTAGTTGTAAAGAAATATTAAATAAGGTTTCTGGCTCTGGAGGAATATCTCTTGCTACTCCGAATGATTCTATTACCGGTGAAATTGTTATTGAGTTTGGTGATGCAAAATACAAATTCCCGATTTCAAATAATAAACAAGTTATTTTTATGATGAAAAAGGATGTTGGAGATGAGAGATTTGTTACAGTTGGGTAAATCTAAGAAAGGACTTAGTAATATGGTGGGTTATGTTTTGTTGATTACTATAACTATTTCTTTGTCTTTCTTTGTCTATAATTGGTTGAAGTTTTATGTTACGCAGGAAGATTTTGAGAAGTGTCCAGAAGGAGTTAATTTAATTATAAGTAGTTATGAGTGCACGAAGAGTGTTGGTGATGTTAGTGGAAATTTGAATTTGACTTTGAAAAATAAAGGATTGTTTTCTGTTAATGGATATATTTTGAGAGTTCATGATAGGGAAGATGCTAAGTTTGGATTTTATATTTTTGATGGTGAAGGCGTTACGATTGAGCCAGGTAAGACCATTAATAAGAATTATCTTCTTTCAGAATATAAAGTAAAAAATTTAACTGATTTAACTTTAGTTGAAGTTCAGCCTTATATTCGAGAAGGAATTAATGTTAGCTGTGAATCTTATGCTCTCCAAAGAATTAATTGTGATTAAACACATTTATAAAATAATAAAGACAAGTAATTGTATGAAAGGTGTGAATAAGAAAGGTGTTTCTCCAGTTGTTGCGAGTGTTTTGATGATTATGTTGGTTATGGTTTTGGCTACGATTGTTTTTTTGTGGGCGAGAGGATTTATTGGTGAGCAGATTGAGAAGTTTGGGAAGCCTATCGATGAGTATTGTGGACGGGTTAAGTTTGATGTTGCTAGATATGGAGATGAATTGGAGATTGTGAATACTGGGAATGTTGATATTGGTAGTTTGTCTATTAAGATGACTAAAGGGGGAAATTCGGAGATGAGAGATTTTCCGTTGAAGATTGATGCGGGAGCTTCTGTTTCTGGTGAAGTAGATTTGGACATGTCTGATACTCAGACGCCAGATGATATTTTTGTATATCCTGTTTTGATTGGGAATATTGTAGGTGAGGGGAGAAATAATATTTTTACTTGTCTTGATGCGGGAGTTAAAATTTAACATGGTATATAGTTTGAAAAAAAATTTGAAAGGAGGTTTTTATTGTGAAAAAGAAAACTAGTTTAAAGGAGTCATTAAGTTTTGAAGGTTTTCATAAAAAAGGTGTTAGTGCGGTTGTTGCTACGGTTCTTATAATTTTGATTACTGTCGCTGCGGTTGCTATTATTTGGACAGCTATTACTCCTATGATAGATAAATTAGATAGAAGTGCTGTTTGTTTTGATACGGTTTCTCAGTTAACTGTTGAAACTAAGGGATATACTTGTATACAAGGAAATAATCTCATGCTTCAGATTGGACATGGGTCTGGTGATTTTGATTTGGCAGATATTCAGGTTTTAATTTCTGCTGGTGGAGATACTGAAACTGTAAAGCTTGTAGAAGATACATCCTTTTTAATCGGAGATTTGCCTGGAATTAATGAAGAGAGAACTTTTATTATTACCGGTGGAGTTGATGGAGAAATGACAACTGATGCTGCTACTATTGAAAGTATTGCTATTGCTCCTATACTTAGTGTTGGTAATTCTACTGAACCTTGCCCTGTGTTGGCTTCTGTAGAAATTAAGGTCTGTTAATTTTTATTTTTTATTTTTTTTATTTTTTTTATTTTTTTATTTTTAGGTAATTATATAAAGAATATTTTTATTCTTTGTATATGGAAAAGAGAGGGCAGGTTTGGGTTGAGACTGTTATTTATACTTTGATAGGTTTGACTATTATTGGTTTAGTTTTGGCTGGGGCTTTACCTAAAATAAATGAGAAGAAGGATGCGATTGCTATTGAGCAATCTATTGATGTTTTGAGAGCTATTGACGGTAAAGTTTTGCAAACTCAGACTGCGGTTGGCAATAGGCGTGTAATCGATTTAGAGATAAGAAAAGGTTCTATGGTTATTGATATGGAAAAGAATGAAATTTCTTGGGTTCTTGATTCGAGTTTTGCTTATAGTGAAGTTGGCTTGTCGGTTTCTTTAGGGAGACTGAACGTGACAACCAGTGAAGCAAATCCTTTTGAGATTGAATTGAAGTTAGGATATGACGGGGATATTAGATTTGATAATGAAACTACGGGAACAAAAACTCTTACGATTGCTCCGACTCCGTATAAATTTGTTATTGAGAATATTGGTGTTTCAGGAGAAGGTGATACTATTATCAATTTGTTGGCTAATTAGGAAATAGTTTTATATAGCTGATTTGTTTATTTCTTGTATGGGTGATATTGATATAAATCTTAATCCAAGGGTGCCTGCACTTCCAAAGTTTGAAGATAAAACTAAGATTAATGTGAGATATATGGTTATTGCGCCGTATGTTTCTGTTCATATTTATTATGATGCGAAGTTGGGAGAGGTGATGTATGATGTTGAGGAGCCGATTCTTTCGGAAGAGGAAAAGAAAAATTATGAGAGGGTTGAGCAGGCGATGAGAGAAGTTGTGAATGTTAATATGGTTGGTGAGGATCAGACTAAAGAGGCCTTGATTGATTATATTAATAAGACTGCTAGGTTGATTATTTCGGAGTTGGGAGTTGAGTTGGGGGAGGGTAGTTATCATAAGATTTTTTATTATTTGTATCGGGATTTTATTGGGCTAAATGAGATTGAGGCGATGATGCAGGATTATTTTATTGAAGATATTGAATGTAATGGAGTTGGTGAGTCTATGTATATTGTTCATAGGATTTTTAGGAATATTAAGACGACTACTAAGTTTGAGAAGATAGATAAGTTGTCGAATTTTGTTGAGAAGTTGGCGCAAAAGACGGGGCGATATATTTCCTATGCGAATCCGATTTTGGATGGTAGTTTGCCTGATGGGTCAAGGGTTAATGCGACTTATACTAAGGATGTTACGAGTAAGGGTCCGACATTTACTATTCGTAAATTTACTAAGACGCCTTGGACTCCGACGCAGTTGCTTGGTTTTCGTACGCTTAGTCCCGAGATGCTTGCTTATTTTTGGATTTTATTGCAGTATCAATCTAATTTGATGATTGTTGGTGGGACTGCTTCTGGGAAGACTACGTTACTTAATGCTTTGGCGTTTTTTATTCCGCAGGAGAATCGTGTTGTTTCAATTGAAGATACTCGTGAATTGAATTTGCCTAGAGAGAATTGGTTGCCGTCTGTTGTTAGGTCTGGAGTTTCTGGTGCTGGTGTTGGGAATGTTGATATGTTTAGTTTGCTTAGGAGTTCTTTTAGGCAGAATCCGGATTATGTGATTGTTGGTGAGGTCAGAGGTGAGGAGGCGAGTGTTTTGTTTCAGGGTATGGCTTCGGGTCATGCTTCGATTTCTACTATGCATGGTGATTCTGTTGAGTCGATTGTCCAACGTCTTCAGACACCTCCTATTAGTCTTAGTCCGATGCTTGTGAATGGTCTTGACGTTATGATAATTATGACACATGCGATTATTAATGGGCAAGAGACTAGGCGGCTTCGGGAGGTTGTTGAAGTTGTGAAAGTTGAAGCTGATGGGACGACTACTACGAACACTCCGTTTAAGTGGAATCCTGCTGACGATAGATTTTATTATGCTAAGGAGAGTAGGGTTTTTGATAAAATTACTGAGAAGTTCGGGATTCCGAAAGAGAAGTTGCAGAAAGAGTTTGAGATTAGGACTCGGTTGCTTTATGCTTTTGCCAAGAATAAGGTTTTGAGTTATGAGGATGTTCAGAGAGTTGTGAATGATTATGCCAAGGCGCCGGATGTTGTTTTGAAGAAGTATGGCGTTCAGGTTGTGGTGTAATAATTTTTATTTTTTTGGAGAGAAATGTTAATAAGTGAGGATTTCTTCTGAGGTTTGAGGTGTAATATGAATGTTGAATTTATTGGGCAATTGGTTGATTCTATGGAAGAAGGTATTTCTAGGTTGGAGCAAGCTGTTGCTGTTGGAGATAAAGATTTGGCTAATAAATTGAAGACTTTTATTTTTGATGTTCATAAGAAAATTGCTGATGAGGTTAGAGTTTGATGTTTGAGGATATAAAGAGTAATTTAGAACAGGAGAAAAATATCGTTGTGGATATGAAGGCGATTGAGAGTGGGCTTAAGGCGGATACTGGGAATCAGGAATTTTATCTTTCGAGTTTAAGGGCACTTGCTGCTCAGCTGGGAATTTTGAATAATGCTGTTCCTGAATTGCTGAAAGAGTGGTCGCCTGTTCTTGCTGCGGAAAAGATTGCGAAAGAAGGGGCTGCGAAAGTTGAAGTTGAAAAACCTAAGGTGAAGGTTAAATCGGTTGAGAAGAATACTGTTAGGATGAGTTATGTTTCTCCTGTTACGAAAGATAAGAAATTGATTACAATTAATAAGAAGGATAGAGGGGATTTTTTGAAAAAGTTGAAGCTTAGCGAAGATGCTTTGAGTGGGGTGAAGAGATTGAATGAGATTAAGTCTGGTCAGATAATTATAAAACCTAATCCTTATGTTGGATTTTCAAATAGAGTTTTCAGAGGATTTGCGGAGAAATTGAGTCCGAAGTTTGATAGTTTGAGTGGAGATTTAAAGAAGGCCAATATTCGGTTTTTGCTTTCGAGTTATTTGGCTATGGCGATAATGTCTTCGTTTATTGCGTTTGGAGTTGGGATGGTTGTCTTTGGTGTGTTGATGCTTTTTAGTTTGTCGAATTGGATTTTCGTTCTTTTGCCGTTTGGTTTTGTTGGTTTGACTTTGGCTGGATTTTATTTTTACCCTACGAATGAGGCTGATACAGTTCAGAAGAATATTTCCTATGAGTTGCCTTTTGCTACGATTCATATGTCGGCTATTGCTGGATCTAGTATTGAACCTGTTAAGATTTTGAAAATTATTGCGGCTTCGACTGAGTATCCTAATGTTGGGAATGAGGTCCGTAAGGTTATTACTCAGATCGAGATTTATGGTTATGATTTGGTGACGGCTTTGAAGAATGTTTCTGCTCGTGTTTCTAATAAAAGATTGTCGGAGCTGTTTTCGGGATTGGCTACAAATATTTCTACGGGTGGGGCCTTGAAGAACTATTTAGAAAAGAAGTCTGAGAGTTTTTTGACGGATTATCGTCTTGAACGACAGAAGTATTCGGCTTTGGCTGGGACTTTTATGGATGTTTATATTTCGATTTTGATTGCGGCGCCTTTGGTTTTGATGATGATGTTTATTGTTATGGATGTTGCTGGATTGGGTTTGGGTGGACTTAGTATAACGACTTTGTTGATGTTTAGTGTGATTGCTATTATTATTGTGAACATTATCTTTATTATTGTAATAAACATGAAACAACCGAGGGTATAAATGAGAATAAAATTAAAATTAATGCATTGGGCCGGGATTTTACTAGGAGTGTCTTTAGGTGTGACTTCGTTTGTTTTGGATTTTACTGGGGATCTTCTCTATTTTGTTTTGGCTATTGCATTGGTTGTTTTGGTTTTGCCGTTTATGATTGGGTTTATTATTGATCAGGCTAAACAGCAAGAGAAAGAGGAAAAGTTTTTGGCGTTTACTCGGGATCTTGTTGAGATGGTTAGGGCTGGGACTCCGATTAGTAAAGGGGTTATTAGTTTGAGAAAAAGGAATTATGGTGCTTTGAGTTCTCATGTTTTGAAGTTGGCGAATCAGTTGTCGATTGGAATTACATTTAATGTTGCGATGGCTACTTTTGCCAGAGACACGGAGAGTAAGGTTATTGCTAGAGCGATTGCTTTGATTAGTGAGGCTGAACGTGCTGGTGGTAAGATTGAAACGATTTTGGGTTCTGTTGCGGATTCGGTTAATCAGACTGATAAGTTAAGGAAAGAGAGAAAGGCTGGTGTTTCGAATTTGGTGACACAGGGTTATTTGATTTTTTTTGTTTTTATTATTATTATGTTGGTTTTGGAACTTACTATTTTGCCATTGGTTTCGGATTTGCAACAAGGGGAAGGACTTGCTGTTGAGGCTAATACAGTTGATAGTGAGCAATTTTCTTTGCCTCTTTTTATTATGCTTTTGGTTCAATCTCTTTTTGCTGGGCTTGTGATTGGGAAGATTTCGGAAGGGAGTGTGCGCAGTGGGGTTAAGCATTCGTTTATTTTGTTGACTGTGACGTTGTTGGTGACTACGGGAGTTCGGGCTTTGTTCGGGTAGATTTTGATTAGAGAAGTTATATAAATTACTTTGATGTTGGTTTTGTATGAAGAGTTTATCTAAGAGAGGTTCTGCGCATTTTGAGATGATTGTTGCATTTACTCTTTTTGTGGGGTTTACTTTTTTTCTTTTTATGATGTTGGATCCGCAAGATGATTCCTCTTTGTTTGGTTCAGTTATTATTGGTGTCGAGAATAATTTTAATGAAATAACTGGTGTTAATTTGGGTCAAGTTTTTTTGAAGGTGAATGGGACTGGAAGTTGTTTTTATCTTGATTTTTCTTCTGGTGATTTTGTTTTAAACTTTAGTAATGCTGGTAGTTTAGTTTTTGATTTGAGTGGTAATGAAGTTGATTCGAGTTTTGTTGGAGATAGGTTGAGTGTGGAATCTAATGAGGAATTTTTTCGAGTTAGTATTTCAAAGGAGTTTGATAATGATGTTTTGGGAGGTTGTGTTGCTGCTGATTCTAATGAGACTGGGGTTGCTTTGGAGCGAGAGGTTGTTTCGTATTCTAAGTTGGTTGAGATGAAGGATAAGTATTTTGCTGACTATGAAGGATTGAGAGAGGATTTGAAAGTTCCTGGGATTTTTGATTTTGCGATTGTTCCTCAAAATTTGACGGAAGTTATTATGCTGCCTTTAACTGGTATTCCGGATAGTGTGGATGTTTTGTCTAAAGAGAGAGTTTTTGATGTTTTGAATGAGAATGGAACTTTGATTAGTGAGAGAATTAGTTTTAGGATTTGGTAGGCCTCTTTTTAGAAAAAAGACCCCTGGGAGAAAAACTTGATTAGTTATAATTTAAAATCAATTTTCTATGGAAAATCAATTTTAAATTATAGTATTTAATGCAAATTAAAATTTCTCCTTATGGAATAAATGGAGAAAATTCGAGCAAATTGTTCACCGGCACCGCCCTCTCCTTTTGGGCCGGGCGCCTGAACCTAAAATTTTATTTTACGGGCTTGGGCAACCGCTGGGTATTTTGGGGAGAGAAGGATAGGTATTTAAAAAAAGAAAGGCAAGTATTTTTTATGAGAGGTAAGCGGGGATGGACTAGAATTTTGGAGGCGACTATTGCGGTTATGCTTGTTGCAGGGGTTATGCTTGTTTCTTATTCTGGACAGATAGAACGCGATTCTTCTGTGGCTGAATATAGTCAAAGTTGGCAGCGGGAGATTCTGGGAAATATTGTTTCGAGGATTGATTTGAGGCTGAATGTTTTGAATGTTTTGAATAATAGTTTGGATGATGTTAATTATGTTATTTTGAATGATTTTGTTATGAGTAAAGTTCCTAATGCTTTTGGTTATTTACTTCGAATTTGTGAGCTTGGTAGTTTGGATGATTATTGTAAGATGGATAGTATTAGTTATATCGCGACTTTGGAGAATGATGTTTTTGTAGAAGAGGTGGTTGTTTCTGCTGAGATTGGTAATGGTACTGGTGGGGAGACGTATTCGCCTAAGAAGGTGAGGTTGTTTTTTTGGGAGGGAGGCTTTCCTGAAGATTCTTGTGAGTCTAGTTGTACTGTGGAAGGATTTTCTGTTAATTCTTGTTCTGGTAATAATGTTACTAGGAAAACTTGTGAGGATTCTAATGGAGCTGGTTGTTTGAAATATGATGATGGTGTGTTTGTTAATGATTGTGGTTCTGAGGCTTGTTTTGGTGGGGCTTGTGTTGTTGCGGAGGTTGGGTATCATGAGCTTAGTTGCGGGAAGGAAATAGTTGTGGATTGGGGATGCGTTTCTAATTTTGATGATGAGTGTGATATATATGATGGAGGTAGAAAGATTGATGATTGTGGGTTTTGGAGAAATAAAGAAGAATATGAATGTTGGAATATTGATACGCAGGTGACGGATTGTGAAGAAAATCCGGTTTGTTCTGTGGGTTATGATGAAGTGTCTAGTAGTGTTTGCACTTTGGTTGTGCCTTGTAGCTCTAAGTGTACTGAGAATTTGCGTTTTTGTTCTGATGATAATTTGAGTGTTATGGAGAAAGTTTGTGGTGATCATACTGGTGATGATTGTAAGGAGTATAGTAGTGTAGATGTTTTGTTTGATAGTTGCGAGGAAGGAGAAGTTTGTTTTGGAGGAAATTGTGTTGTGGAAGTTGTTGGTTGTATGAGTGATTGTTCTGTGAATAGTGCTATTTGTTCTACTAACAACAAGAAAATTATTAAGAGAACTTGTGGAAATTATGATGATGATTCTTGTTTAGAATTTGGTTCTACGGATATTGAATGGTGTAGATCTGATGAGGAGTGTTTTGAGGGGGAATGTTTTACTTCAGATTGTGAGGAGTGTTCTGCGGATGAATTTGTTTGTTCTGCTGATCTATCTAGTATTAACAAGAGAACTTGTGGAAATTATGATGCTGATTCTTGTTTGGATTATAGTGGTGTTATTATTATTCCTTGTGATGAAGGTAAAGTTTGTTCTGGTGGAGATTGTATTACAGAGATTTCTGCGATTGCTAGTTTGAGCTTAGGATTTAGTGATGTTAACTATTCATGGGAGGACCCTCAGCATTATTATTATTATACTAGGACTTTTAGTGAGAGCAATGGGGTTGGAGTAACATTGACTAATGGGGAGTTGTGTTTTGAGACTTTGGGGATATGTAACCCTGCTACTATTAATTATAGAATTGAGGCTGGTGGTAGTTTGGTTAATAGTGGGGAGAATTTTGCTACTACGTATGCTTCTGAAAGTTTTACTTTGACATATGGTGGTACAGATGATAACGGGAATTCTGTTAGTGTTGAAGCGGTTGCTAATGTTGCTGGATCTAGTTGGTTGTCTTGAGATTTTTGTTATGATAATTTTATATAATCTTGATGTTGTTATTTGTTATGCCGTTTGATTTGATTGTTGGTCGTAATGAGAGTGATAAGAAGGATTTTGGTAGTCGTGGGCTTGCGTATTTGGGGAAGAGTTTTGTGACTATGGGGAATTATACTTCTTTGTCGAATCCGATTTTTATGGATATTGCGCGGAGCCATGTTGTTTTGGTTTCTGGTAAACGGGGTTCTGGTAAGTGTTTGCATGGAGATAGTTTGATTAGTTTGGAAGATGGGTCTCAGATTGCTATTAAGGATTTGGTTGAAGATGAAAATAAAATTATTTCTATTGATGAATATTTGAAGATGGGGATTTCTGCGAAGTCGGAGTTTTTTTCTAGAGAGGTTGATGATTTATTGAAGGTTTGTTTGAGGAGTGGGAAAGAGATCAAGTTGACACGAGAGCATCCTCTTTTGACCGTAAAGGGTTGGGTCCCTATTGGTGAGCTTGAAGTTGGAAGTCGTATTGCTACTCCAAGAGTTATGCCGTGTTTTGGAGATTTTGAAATGAGAGAATGTGAAGTGAGGTTGTTGTCCTACTTGATTGCGGAGGGTCATACTAAATCTATTGTTTTGTTTTCTAATATGGATGAAGAAATTATTGAGGATTTTAAAGTAGCACTTAGGGAGTTTGATTCTTCACTTAGTTTAGTGAAAGAAAAAGAAGGGTGCTATAGAGTTAGTGATAAGAATTGGAAGACTGAGGTTTTGAAGCATGATGTGACGAGGGATAAGAAGGGGCAGTTTTTGAAGGGAATGAAGAGTAGTTATAAAAAAAGAAGTATTCGGGAGTTGATTGAGAGAGAGAGGTTGTTTGGAAAACTTGCTATTGAGAAGTTTTTGTCAAATAATTTAATGAGACTGAATAAGTGCCAGATGAAGACTTTTTTGAATAGACTTTTTAGTTGTGATGGAAGTATTTATCGGTCTAATGAATATTGGGAGGTTTCTTATGCTTCGTCTTCGGAAAAATTGATTCGGCAGGTTCAGAGTTTATTGTTGAGATTCGGAATTTTGTCTAAATTGAGAAGTAAGAAAGTTAAGTGTAATGATAAAATATTTGATTGTTTTGAATTGGTTTTGAATTCTGTTAATGCTTTGAAGTTTATTGTGGAGGTTGGTTTTTTTGGAGAGAAGGCTGCGAAGGCTGAGATTGCGAGTGAAGAAATTGGAAAGCTTTGTTTAAATCCAAATGTTGATACTATTCCGAAAGAGATTTGGGATGGATATAAACCTAAGAGTTGGGCTGATATTGGTAGAAAGTTAGGATATAAACATCCTAAGGCTATGAGGGAGAGGCTTAGATATTCTCCATCTAGAGATACTCTTCGTAAAATTGGTGAGGTTGATTCTAATGATGTGTTTAATCGTTTTGCGAGTTCAGATATTTTCTGGGATGAAATTGTTTCTATAGAAGTTTTGGAAGGAAAGGAAACTGTTTATGATATTTGTGTCCCTGATAATCATAATTTTGTTGCGAATGATATTCTTGTTCATAATAGTTATACGCTTGGGGTTATGACTGAAGCTTTGGGGGATTTGGGCGTTGAGGAGTCTGGGAATATTGCTTCGATTATTTTTGATACGATGGGAATTTATTGGACTATGAAATATAAGAATGCTAAGGATGAGGAGTTGTTGACTGATTGGAATCTTAAGTCTAAGAATGTTAATGTTCGGGTTTTTGCGCCGTTTGGTTATTATCAGGAGTATCGGGATAAGGGAGTTGATGTTGATGCGGAGTTTGCGATTAAGATTTCGGAGTTGGAGGCGACTGATTGGGTTAGTTTGTTTGAGTTGAAGTTTACTGATCCTGTTGCGGTTTTGATTGAGTCGGTTATTGGGGAGCTTCGGGAATCTAAGGGTTCATTTAGTTTTGAGGACGTTGATGATTTGATTAAGAGAGCTGAGAACGTGGAGCAGAATGTTAAAAATGCGGTTGTTGCTTTGTTTGATGCGGCGAAGACTTGGAAGATTTTCAATGAGGAAAAAGGGACGAGTGTTAGGGATTTGGTTGAGGCTGGGAGTACGACGGTTATTGATTTGTCTATGTATGCTTCTTTGGGTGCGTTTAATGTTCGGGCTTTGATTATTGGTTTGGTTTCGAAGAAGATTTTTAATGAGAGGATGGAGGCTCGGAAGGATGAGGAGATTTTGGCGGTTCAACATGGTGCGGATTATGCTCGGTATCGGGTGAAGCGAGAGATGCCTTTGGTTTGGATTTTTATTGATGAGGCTCATGAGTTTTTGCCGCATGAAGATATTGGTAAGACTCCTGCTACGGATGCTTTGGTTCAGTTGCTTAGGGAAGGTCGACAGCCTGGTATTTCGATGGTTTTGGCTACGCAGCAACCTGGGAAGATTCATACTGATGTAATGACGCAGAGTGATATTGTGATTTCGCATAGGGTTACTGCGGCTCGGGATGTTGGTGCTTTGAATGAGATTACGCAGAGTTATATGAGGAGTGATATTTCGGCGAAGTTGAATGGGTTGCCTAAGTTGAAAGGTTCGGCTATAATACTTGATGATAATTCGGAGAGGATTTATCCGATGAGGGTTCGTCCTAGGTTTACGTGGCATGGTGGTGAAGCGCCGATGGCAATTCGTAAGGGCGAAGAATTTGAGTAGTTCAGCTTTGCTGGAAGAGTTCGGTTTCACCGGAGAAGTTCACTTTGTGGAAAAGTTCATGCTTTGCATGGGGGCTTGGTGGATAGGTTTTTGATATTGAGCGTTCTTATTTATTAATGTGGAATATTGAGAGATTGGATGTTTATTTTAAAATTTGTGAGTTGGTGAAGAGGGTTTATGTTTTAATTGGGGCGTTGCCAAAGGAGGAGAAGTTTGCTCTGGGGATCAGATGCGTAGGGCGGTTGCTAGTGTTAGATTGAATATGATTGAGGGTTCTGGAAAGCGGACTAGTGAGGAGTTTGTTTCTTATCTGGGAATGCTATGGGTAGTATTCGTGAGGTTCGGGGATGCATTTCTATTGGGGTTGATGTTGGATATTTTTCTGAGGATGGGGAGAAAGAAATTGGTGAGATTAGGCGGATTGCGCCTCGTAAGGCATGACCCTGGTGGCCCCGAGGTTGTTGGCTGAATATGTTAAGTATGTTTTGAAGAAAGACGTTAAGTGAGATTGTTCGGAAGGGTGAAGAATTTGATTAGTTTGGGATAAGTTTATAAAATATAATGAGTGTGTTTTGTTATGAGGAGTAAGAGAGGACAAGAGGCGGTTGGAATGTCGTTTGGTATGATATTTGCTCTTTTTTTGATTGTGGTTTTTGTTGTCTTTGCTTTTATGGCGGCTAATTTTTTCTTGGGCTTCGGAGAGAGTGCGAGTGTTGGAATGTTTTATGATGAGTTGCAGGGAGCTGTGAATGATGCTCTTAGTGAGCAGGAAAGTAATCGGACTTTTGTGATTGATTTGCCTTCTGGTATTGAAAGGATTTGTTTTGCTGATTTGTCTGAGCCGATTACTAATGATGAAGATTATGATGTGATAAAATATTCTGATGACAGTGCTAATGTTTTTTTGTTGCCTCCTGAGAAAGCGCAGGATATGAAGTGGAAGTTGATTGAGCATATTGATCTTGCGGGAATTACTGCGGATAGTAATCCTTATTGTGTTGATGTTGCGGATGGGTTGAGAATTCAAAAGGGATTTTATAGTAGGTTGGTTTGTCTTGGTGAGGATTGTGTTGTCGCTATCGGAGCTTCTGGTGTTGATAGGTCGGTTTGTGAATTGGCGGAAAATGATGATACTTGTGATTGGTTGGTTCTAGCTAAGGGTGATGAATATGGGGAGGCGTGTCGTAATGAATATGGATTGTGTTAATATGGATATGAGAAATTTTTGAAGAAAGAAATTTTTGTGTTATTTTTATTTTAAATATTGAATAGGCTATTAAAGAAAAAGTTTTTTTAGGCGAAGTGTTTAAATAGATTAAAAATAGATTAAAAATATGAAAAGGTGGAGTTTGTTGTTTGGAGTTTTTGTTTTGTTGTTATTGTTAAATTTTAGTAGTGCAATTAGTCGGGATGAGTACAAGAGTTTTTTGCAGAATGAGATTATTGATTATTTTAATTGGGAAAATATTTCGTTAGAATTTAGTGAGTTGAAGATTGCTGTTGATTATTATTTTGAAAGTTCTGGTGATGTTGTGGATCTTGGGGGAAGCGGACTTAGTAGTGATTCTGTATTTGTTATTAATTCATTGGTGCTTGCTTCGGGTGATGTTGGTGATGGGGATATGACTGGTGATGTTGGTGAATCCATTTGTACTGCGGATGGTTTGATTTGTCTAGATGGAAGTTTTGTTGGAAGAGAATTACCCGATTGTGAATTTGAGGCTTGTCCTATAACTGATTCTTTATGGTATAATTTTAGTGCAGGAGATGAAGCTACTTGTAATTCTCTTATTGCTTCACGTGGGCTAAGTGGATTTTGTAATATTGGTGGAGAGTGTTGTCTTAGTGGCGTTCCTCCTAGTGCGAGTTGCCTTAGTGCTAATCCTACTATATGGGGCGCTTGTATTTCATCAACATCTACGGAACTAATATCTTGGTCTCCGAATTCTAGTACGGTTTGTTATGGAGATTGGTTTAATCAGACTAATAATTCTGGAACCATAAGGGAAGTTCAAGGAACGAAGTTGGGATGTGCTTGTAATATTGCTATATCTATGGAAACTAATGATGGAGGTTATACAACTCTTCCTTCTAGACATGCATCATGGTGTGCTGCTGCAGGAGAGAGTTATGTTAATCATTCGTTAACATCTGGTGGTGATTTATTAGTGCAATGTAATAAATCTGGTATTATGAGAGCAAATGGGTTTTGTGTGAGCGAAGTTGTCGGGGATTTTCCATCTAGTTCAGATCCTTATTGTAGTAGATTGGGCGATTCGGATTATAGAAATACTTACTTAGGGGATTCACTTGGTCTTTCTTCTGGTAGTTTTTTAAGTGCGCAGAGTGCAGGAACTGGGTTGTTATATAAATCTGCTTCAGGACTGGATGTGAATGCCCAAATTTTTTTTGGAGTATATAGTAATTATGGATGCGCGGGTAAAATAGAATCTGTTTGGCATTACAATTTTAGTACAAATATGTGGACTGGGTTTGACCCCAATAATTTGGAACTTAGCGATTTAACAACTATTAAAGTTGGAGAGGTGTATTCAATTAATGTTGCAGAGTCGTGTACTCTGACTCATCCAAATGAGGGCAGTTTTTGGAGTTCGGAGATTTGTGCGGATGGTTGTGCGGATGGCGTTTGTCTTCCATCCCCTGTGGTGCCAACATCTACTCCAGTTCCAACACCTACTTGTGACCAATGTGGTGATGGGCTTAGTGATTTTTGCAGTGGTTCAGAATGTTCAGATCTTGGAAATTGTAGATTTACTCCTGGTACTTTGTTTCCTCCTACTTTTAATAGTTGTGAAGATATAGATTCACTTCCAATACCTACTTCAGTTTCAGCACCTCCTTGTGCCCAATGTGGTGATGGGCTTAGTGATTTTTGCAGTGGTTCAGAATGTTCAGAGCTTGGAGATTGTAGATTTACTCCTGGTACTTTGTTTCCTCCTACTTTTAATAGTTGTGATTATATATCTAACTGTGACCAATGTGGTGATGGGCTTAGTGATTTTTGCAGTGGTTCAGAATGTCATGAGCTTGGAGATTGTAGATTTACTCCTGGTACTTTATTTCCTCCTACTTTTAATAGTTGTGATTATATAGATTCACTTCCAATACCTACTCCAGTTCCAACACCTACTCCAGTTCCAACACCTACTCCAGTTCCAACACCTACTCCAGTTCCAACACCTACTCCAGTTCCAACACCTACTCCAGTTCCAACACCTACTCCGGAACCAGTTGTTTCTGTAAATTATCAAGCAGAGAAGAAGTGTTTTGATAATGATGTTTATTATTATGATAGTACTGGGAAGAAAAGTAATAAGGCAGAGGAGTGTGGTAGTGTTGATGGTGTTTCTTATAGAAGTGTTTGTTATGATGCTGAGGCTGCAGGAGAGTGTTCGGGAGATGATTGTTATGAGGCTGAGTGCGGGGCTTGTCGATATGATTTAGGTCGGACTTGTATGACAGATAAAGAGGGCTATAAGATATCTTCTAATTGTGTTGATAGACCTAGATATGTTTGGTATGATTCTACTGGGATGGCTGGTCTTTGGGGTCAGGGTGGAACTTTTGGATATTATAATAGTTTGAATTTGGTTAGTGATCCTAAATTTGTGATTGGGACAACTTTTTATGAGATTAATGGGAGGCTTCAATGGAAAGGTGAGTCTAAAGATGGAAGTTGGCATGAGGTTTGTGAGACTAATGATGTTGTGAGTTAGAAATAGAAAGATCTATTTTTTGGTTGTTGAATATTTTAATATAATATTATAGGAGTGATAAGTATTTCATAGTATATAATCTTTAAAGAAAAACACAGGACATAAAATGTCCTGTATCGTATTAAATTTTAGTATATAATCTTTAAAATCACTTATCCAACCATTCTTCAATTTTCCAAGATAAATCATCAATTAAAAGATCGAATATTTCTTCGGCCATTTCTCTTCTATCCATTACTTCAAATACAGATTTGTTTTGTTCCCATATTTCGTTGAATATCCCTTTAGCTACAAATGGGATATCCTCATAAGTTTTGATTTCCATCTTATTGTATGAAAATAGAGGAGTCTAAAAAGTTTTCTGTCAAACAGATTTTTCAGGATCACTTTTTTGATTTTGTTAAAAGTAGAAAGATTAGAGAGGTTGAAAAGCAGGAGGTTGAAAAAATGCTTTCCTGTAAGGGATTTTCTCGAGGGTGTTTTCTTTATCAATGTTTGAAGTGCATGATTCATGTTCTTGTTCCTTTTGGATGCAATTCTAGAATTTGTTCTAATTGTGGGAAGAGATATTCAGATGAGTGGGCAGGGAGATTGATAAATAAAATAATACCTGGGATTAGCCATCGTCATTTGGTTTTTAGTGTTCCTGATATTTTGTGGTGGCATATTAGGCAAAATAGGAGTTTGCAAAAAGTGCTTTCAGATTGTGCGGCAGAAACCATAAAGGAAGTATTTTGCAAGACGCTTCGAAAGGATGTTGTCGTTGGGATTATTGCAGTTGTTCATCCTTTTGGAAGAGATATGGAATTTAAGCCGCATGTTCATGTAATTGCAACAAATGGCGGGTTTACACTTGACGATAAGTTTGTTAAATTAGGTTATTATGTTGATTATAATTTTCTCCATAAAACTTGGCAGGCTATTGTTCTTAGAGAACTAAAGAAACATCTTTGTCAGAAAATTATTGAGCATTCTTTTAGACGATATCCTAACGGGTTTGCCGCTTATTTGAAACCAGATATTATTTGGTCTGGAAAATATCTTGTTAGGTATCTTGGAAGGTACTTGAGACATCCAGCTATTGCGAATTCTAGGATTTGTGGTTATGATGGCGAGACGGTTCGATTCTGGTTTGAAGATCATAAGACTAAAGAGAAGGTGTTTAGAGAGCTATCTGTTTTTGATTTTATGTTTGCAGTAATTCAACATATTCCTGAGAAGAATTTTAAGTTGATTCGGTATTATGGACTTTATTCTCGAAGGTGTGTTAAGAGAGTTGGAAAGATTGTTTGTAAGTCATCTTCAAAGAGAGAGAAGTTGGAGGTTTTGGATGAGAAGAGTATTTTTCATTGTCCAAAGTGTAGTGAGGTTATGAAGTTTGTTGGATATTTTAAGGAGCCACCTGATGGGATGGTTGTTTTAGAGAAAGTGCAGGGAGTTTATTTAGTTAGGTTGCCCGGAGGGCGTTAAGTTCATCTCTAAAATAATACATCATCACAAAAAATCGAAACAAGATAAACCTTTCTATTCAGTAAAACAAATATCCGAAGATAATTACTTAGATTATTTAGAGAATAATGAGGTTCGAGAAGTTGAGAAAAAAGAAGTTGAGAATACGCTTTCCTGTAAGAAGCTTAAGAGAGGATGTTTCCTTTATTTTTGTGTTACATGTATAAAATTTGTTTTAGTAACTTTTGGATGTAATTCTAGGATTTGTTTTTGTTGCGGAAAAAGATATTCGGATAAATGGGCAGATAGATTGGCGAAGAAGATTATGCCGAGGACGGAGCATAGGCATATGGTTTTTAGTGTGCCTGAAATTCTTTGGTGGGCTGTTCGTAATAATCGGGATTTACAAAAGGTCTTAATGGATGTTGCAGCTAAGACGATTAAGAGATGTTTTACGAAGGCTTTGAGAAAGGAAGTTGAAATTGGCATTATTTGTGTCTTGCATCCTTTTGGTAGGGATTTAGTTTTCAAGCCACATGTTCATGTGGTTGTGACTAATGGAGGTTTTGATAAAGACGGCAAGTTTGTGAAATTGAATTTTATTAGCTATGATTTACTCCATAAAAAATGGCAGTATTTTCTTTTAATGGAATTAAAAAAACATGTTCGTAAAAGGATTGTTGATTATTGTTTTGAGAAATATCCGAAGGGGTTTGCATGTTATTTGAAACCTGATGTTATTTGGTCGAACAAGTTTTTGTCGAAATATATTGGTCGGTATCTTCGGCATCCCGCGATTGCTAATTCCCGAATTGTTTTTTATGACGGTAAAATTGTTCGGTTTTATTATTTGGATCATAAGACTAAGAAGAAAATTGTTTGTGAAATGAAGGTTTTTGATTTTATGGCTTCGGTTGTTCAACATATTCCTGAGAAGAATTTTAAGATGATTCGGTATTATGGGCTTTATTCTCGCAAGGGTGTTATTTGGGTTAGAAAACTTTGTTTACAGTCATCTTTAAAGCAGGAAATTTTGTTTTCCGAGGCTGAGAGGGAGGTTTTTCGATGTCCGAGGTGTTTTGAGAAGATGGTTTTTGTTGCTTATTTTAGGGAGCCGCCTGATAATTTGAGGAAAATGGTTAATGATGGCAGGTTTTTTTAGACGGGTGCCCGTAGGGCTTAAGTTCTTTTATTGAGCGAAAATGATGTCTGTGATGATATATAAGTTTTTGAGTTTGTATTAACTAAGGATTGATTTTGCAAAAGAAAGATGTAAAATAAGGATCTATTAATTTGTATGCTTGACATTTTTGAGAAATGTTTTTGTTTGAATAGTGTATGAATGAATCTTCGGTTATAATTGTCATTAGATGTCTTGGTTTTATTCTGGTTGTTTTTGAAGATCTTGGAAATTCTAAGTATGGGTAATCTAAGGTATTAAGGGGAATGTTAGTTAGATTTAATTTTTCTAAGTTAATGTTAACTTCTAAGTTTTCTATGAATTGACTTATTTGAATATCTTCATCAAAATTTGAGTATAGTTTTAATATTTTTTTTGACCAAAAATCATTTGTTCTATTTTGAGATTTAATTTTTTTATTGGAGCAAATAAAATTGAAATAACCTGAACTTAGATAAATATATTTACAGTCTTGGAAGGAAGTTTCAAGAGTTTTAATCATTGATAGAACTCCTTTTTCTCCTAATCTTCCTCCGAACCAACCCGTAAAGACTCCTCCTTCGTTTAATTTTGATGAAGCTAAGTCAAATATTTCTTTGGTCCAAAGTTTGCTTGAAGAATAATATGTGGGAGAGGTTACTGTATTGATTATCGCGTCGTATTTTTTTTCGGAGTTTAGGAGAGTTATGATTCCATCCTGAAGTTCAATTTTTGCATTTGGATTTTGTAGAATATCCATATTTTCATTTTTAAAATATTTTGGAATTTCAAGCATTGCGGGATTGATTTCTGCAATTTCTACATTTTTATAAATTTGTGCCGTGGTTCCTGAAGTTATTCCACTTCCAAGTCCAAGGACAAGGGCTTCGTTTGTATTTTTTGAGTAAATTGCAGGACTTAACCCAACTATCGATTCCCTTAGGTTTGTTGTTTGTTCATTTCCGAACGATAGACTCAGATATCCGTTTATTACTAGCCATTTTGAACTGTCGTAAAAGTGAAGAATTTGAATAGATTCGTCGTATTTTTTGAAGATTTCAATTTTTTCTAGAGAGGAGGTTAATTTTTTTATTTCTTCTGGATTTTTTAGAGCCTTATATCCAATTGTTAGTTGTTTTTCTGGCCAAATTGTTGGGATAAAGATGAGTGTTGTTAATAAGATTAATGTTAGAATTACTAGGATTTTTATTTTTTTATTTTTTGTTGTGTAGATAAATAGAGCTAAGAGTATTGTGGCCATTAAGATTGGGAAAGCATAATCTGGGATTCTTTCGTAGAGGAAAAATATTGTGAAGAGGTATCCAGTGACATTTCCAAAGCTGGAGATTGCTAATATGTTTCCTATTTGATTGGTTTTTGATATTTTATGTTTTTTTATTATTAGAGGTTCGGACGCTCCGAAAAATAAGAGTGGGAGAAGGGCGTAAAAAAAGATTATAGTTATTTTTATTAGAGAAGTATTTAGTGAATTCAGATTTGCCCATAACATTATGAAAGGTTCTAGTAGGAGAAATTGCAAGACGACTAGTAGTGCTCCTACGTAAATGTAAGGACTGAGTTTTATTCTTCTTTTTGATATTATAAGGGAAGAGAGGGATATTGCGAAAATGCTTACGAAGAGAAATATAGCGAAGTTTTCATTTAGAGGACCGAATATTGTGTTGATTATTTTTAAAAAAAAGAGTTGGTAGATTCCGCTGCAAAAGCTTATAATGAAGATTGGAATTAGATATTTTTTAAAGAGAGAAAATTTGAGATTGGTGTCTTGTATTTTTATTGTTTTTAAGAATTTCTTTTTAGTTAGAAGAATGAAACCTACTATAAAGTTTACTCCGGAGACGAATATTACTGTTTTTATGAGGCCGAATTCTCTGAATAAAACAAATTCTAGGATTAGAATGCTGACTGCTGCTCCGAGGTTGTAAAAGAAGTAAGTACTTGAAAAGTTTTTATAGATACGCTTTCCTCTTTTTGCCGAGATTATTTTTGATAATATTGGTATACTTGTTCCTATTAGGAAAACCGGTACGCAGAGAATTAAGAAGATGATTGGAATTATGAATTTATAAGAAATTTGTAGAATTGTTAATTTCGATATTAGTTGGAATCCAAAATTTGAGAAAAAAAGAACTAAAGAGATAGATAGAGCTCCTATTAGAATCTCGATTTCTCCTATATATTTTATGAATTTTTTTGCGTAGATTTGTCCGATGCCGAGAGAGAATAGAAAGGTTGTTAGAATTGCAGCGGAGACGTAGAAGAGGTTTCCGAAGTATGTCGAAAGTATTTTTACGTAGAGGACTTCGTGAGCTAGGGCGCTTGATCCGGAGAGGAATGCCAGGAAGTATAGTAAATATAAGGATTTTGCTTTGTTCATTTTAGAAGAATCTCCATATTGAGTTAATACCTTTTTTGAATTTAAATTTTGTATACATGGAAGATAAGTAATATAAGATTATTAATGCGATTGTCCATATTGTGTATGTGACTAGTAGAGATGCTCCAGTGGGGAAGAATAAGCCTAAGAGTAGGAATAGATATAGGTGGGTTATATAAAAGAACAGAGGTGATTTCCCGAATATGATGAGGGGGTTTTTTGCTGAGACGTTTTTTATTTTAGATAGAGCGCTTAGTAATATGAGGTTGATTCCCATCGTGAAGAGTATGTATGAAATACTTGCGGGATATTTTATTAGCGCGAAAAAAGATGTTATTGTGTTTATGTTTACTGAATGAAAATTTCCAATGTTAATTAATCTTGATACGACGAATAATATGAGTAATAATATTCCGATGTTCCTTGTTATTCTGAATATGTCTCGTTTTCCTTCTAAATAATATTTACCCCATATTGCTCCGAATAGACAAATTGACAGCCATGGAAATATTGGGTAAAAAACTGAGAGGTGAGAAGAGGAACCTGGGATCATTAAAACTGATATCAGATGATTTGAAATATGGAATACTGGTAGGCTGTTGATATAGATATAAGGAATTATAATTCCAAGTAGTGCAATAGGAAGAAGTATTTTTTTATCCAGCCTGTTTGTTAGTGAAGCTATTATCATGCATATGCCGAGAGAAGATAAGACTCCGAAGTATAAGATGAATGTTGGGTGGGCGGTGAAGTTTTGCATTAGGAGTTTTGGCATCCATACAGGTGTTATAAGAATAGTTGCAATTATTGCGAGGAAGAGTCCTCGAGTTGCTAGGAATTTGTTTATGTGAGCATGACTCCATTTTGATTTGAGTCTTGAGGCGGTTAGTAGGGATATGCTAATTCCCATTAGGAAAAAAAATCCTGGTGCTCCGATATAGGTGATTGTTCTTATATAGAACCAAGAAGAAATTTCGAGGTTTAGAGATAGAATATTCCAGAATTCTTGGTGGTAGATTTTTCCGATGAAATATGCGGCGTGGCCTATTGTCATGAGGACCATAAATATTCCTCTTAGGAGATCGATAGAATAGAGTCGCTTGGTTTTTTCCATTATTAATATTTTTTTTATAAGACCTTTACCTTTTATGTTTTATATTTTATTTTAAAAATTGCTTGCCAGCGGAAAATATAAGGACCGATGTCTCCGGCTTTTCTTATTTTTATTTTACTGATTTTATTTTTTGTACTTTTTTTTATTTCTTTTAGTACTTCTTCTTTAGTTCCGAAGCCGTGATAAAATATTGTTGTTCCTTTTTTTGAGAGTTTTAGGGCTGTTTTTAGAAATGTTTCTTTTAGGTTTGGACGGGGCATTAGAATAATATCGAATTTACCTTTTATTTTTATTTTTTTGGCGTCTCCTGGGAGAATTGTTATTTGATTTTGAAGTTTGTTTAGGATTATGTTTTGTTTGGCCGAAGTGTTGGCCTCTGGGTTTAGTTCGTTTGAGTAGATGTGGAAAGGCTTGTTTGTTTGCTTTAGTTTGTTTGCTATTGTTATTGGATAGGGTCCGATTCCTGCGAACATGACTAGAATTTTAGAATTTGATTTTGCTAGTTTTGTGACTTCATCTGCTATTACTTTTCTTTCATTGGAAAGTCTTGGGGAGAAGTAGGTTTTGTTTATGTTGAATTTGAAAGTGCAGTTGTTTTCTTTGTAGATTGCTTCGTAGGTTTTTTCTCCGGCCAGATATTTTGTTGTTGGGATTCTTAATATCCCAGAGAATTTTTCGGTTTTTTCTACGACCGTTGTGACTGTTTTATTCTGTTTTAGAAATTTTCTTGCTTTAAGTTTTTTTATTATCCATAAAGTTTTTCTTGAAAATTTTAGGATTGCGATGTTCCCGATTATGTCTTGAGGAATTTTCTTCATTAGTGTTTTAGGATTCTTGTTGTTATAAGGGTTTTGTGGATTGTTGTTTTTAGTATAGGAATAGTTAACGATGTTTGCGAAGATATAAAAAGTGTTTTGTATTGTATATTATATGGAATTAAAGGGGAGTGATACGGAGAAGAATTTATTGAAGGCTTTTATTGGAGAGAGTCAGGCGAGAATGCGTTATACTTATTTTGCTTCGAAGGCTAAGAAGGAAGGTTTTGAACAGATTGCTGAGATTTTTACTGAGACTGCTAATAATGAGAAAGAGCATGCAGAGATTTTTTTTAAATATCTTGAGGGTGGAATGGTTGAGGTTAAGGCTAGTTATCCTGCTGGAGTTATTGGGACGACTGAAGAGAATTTGTTGGAGGCTGCTAAGGGTGAACATATGGAATGGGGAACTTTGTATCCGGAGTTTGAAAGAGTTGCTAGAGAAGAAGGGTTTGCTGATGTTGCTGATTCGTTTAAAGAGATCGGCGAGGTTGAGGAGTATCATGAGAATAGGTATTTGAAATTGTTGGCTAATGTTAAAGAAGGTAGTGTTTTTAAGAAAAGTGAAGTTGTTAAATGGAAGTGTCGGAATTGTGGTTATGTTGCTGAGGGTGCTGAGGCGCCTGAGGTTTGTCCGGCTTGTAGGCATGGACAGAGTTATTATGAGATTTGGGTTGAGAATTATTGATTAGTAATTTATTTAAACTCCCGTTTGTTATTTGTTTTAAGATGGTGTCTCTGAAAATTAATTTGTGGTTTGATATTTTGCTTTTAATTGCTTTTGTCGTTTCTATTTTATCTGGATTTTTTATGAAGAATATCCATATTGTTTCTAGTGTTGTGTTTATAGTTTTTGTTTTAATACATTTGATTTTACATTTGATTTTAATTAAAAATAGTTTAGGAGAAAAAAATAATGAAGAGCAAAAAGAAAACCAAGAAGAATAAAATTGATTTGAGTCCGTGGTTTCGAAAGAGGGATCCTGCTTCTAAAGATTCATGGGGATTTGTTCCGATTAATGAAAAAGGTTTAGTTGCTTTTGTTTTATTGATTGGGCTTAATGTTTTTGCTGCGAATTATTTTAATTTGAATGTTTTTGTTTTAGACAATTATTTTAAGATGGGGGTTGTTTTCTTTTTGTCTATTTTTGTTTTTGTTGAGATTGCGAAGAAGAAGACTGTAGCTTAAAATGACGGAGAGAGGGCAGATTTGGAAGTGTGAGGTTTGTGGGAATATTGTTGAGATTGTGCATGATGGGGCGGATTCTTTGGTTTGTTGTGGGAAGTCGATGGTTTTGCAGGTTGAGAATTCTGTTGATGCGGACTTAGAGAAACATGTTCCGGTTATTGATGGAAGACGAGTTAGTGTGGGGAGTGTTTTGCATCCTATGGATGAGGAACATTATATTGAATGGGTTGAGGCGACTGGTGCTGAAGGTGAAGTTGTGAAGAAGTTTTTGAGGGTTGGAGATTCTCCTGTTGTTGAGTTTTGTTTTGATGTTGTTCGGGTTAGGTGTTATTGTAATTTACATGGGCTTTGGAAGAGTTAGATTTATTAAGAATAGATTGTTGATATTATTATGAATTTGATTAAGGGAGTGATGATTGTCTTGGTTGCTGTTTTTAGTTTTGTGTTTGTATTTGCTTATTCTTCATCTACTCCTGATCCTGGACATGACGCTGAGAATATTTTTGTTTTTGTTAATGGGCAGAATTTGGGGTTGCAGGGTTCGATTGATTCGGGAAAGTTTGGAGCGCATTATACTGGGGGTTCTTATTCTGATGTTGCTGTTTCTGGACATGGTGATGATATTTTTGTTAGGGTGAATGGGGTCGATAAAAGTTTGCAGGCGGCTATTAATGATGATTCGCTTTGTGTTAGTGTTGTGTAAAGTGGAAGTTATTCTGGTGATGTTGTTTTCGGGCATAAGGGTGATGATGTTTTGATTAATTTTGGTGGAGAGAAGAGTTTGCAGCAGGCGATTAATGAGGGTTTGTTCGGGAAGGATTGTGTTGTTCCTGTTGATTGTGCCGGTTATTGGAATTATAATTATGGTAGTTGTAGTGCTACGGCTTGTGGGACTTCGGGTAGGTATGATAAGCAGTGGGTGACTACGGTTTCTCCTATGGGTACTGGAGCGGCTTGTCCTAGTCCTACGTTTGTTAATAATGGGGGTAATTCTTGTAGTGCGGCGGCTTGCCCTATTAATTGTGCTGGTTATTGGAATTATAGATATGGTAGTTGTAGTGTGACGGCTTGCGGGAGTTCTGGGAGGTATGATAGACTTTGGACTACTACGAGGTCTGCTGCTCATGGAGGGGCTGCTTGTCCTAGTCCGACGTTTGTGAATAATGGTGGGTATTCTTGTAGTACTGCGGCGTGTTGTGTAGACAGTTTATGGACTCCGGGTACTGGTACTGTTTGTTCTGGATTGGGATTTACTCAAACAAGTAATTGTGGAACTACTAAGTGGGTTGCAGGTACTAAAAATTGTGCTGATACATATGGAGGTATAGCGATATATGCGTATCATGGATGTGTGGATGTGCCTGATAGTTGTAATGGAAATACTTGGAGTTGGTATACATGTGCAGCGGCTGATAATAGGGCGTGTACAGATTCTAAAGAGTCGGGATGGGTTAGTGATGGGGATTGGCATTGTTATTATAGATATATTACTTGTAGGGGTTGATTGTTTTTTGGAAAATTAGTTAAATGTTTTTTTTGAATGATTTGTATGGTTAGGTTAAAGAAAGTTTCGGAGTTTGAATGGGATGCGCGAGAAATGTTATTTCTCGAGATGTTAGATATTAGGTCGCTTCGCTGGTAGGTATTAGAAGGGCTTTGTCTGAGTTGGTTGAATTTTATTAATTTATAGTATATAATCTTTAAAGAAAAACACAGGACATAAAATGTCCTGTATCGTATTGAATATTTGGAGAAAGTTAGTTAAATCTATTTTTGTCTTTATTTTTATGGTTGAATTAAAGAAGGTTGGCGAGTTTGAGTGGAATGTTGGAGATAGTGGGAAGGTTTTTGCTAGTGAGGTTTTAGTTGAGAATATTGATTCTGGGGTTTTGGAACAGGTTAGAAATGTTTCGGAGTTGCTTGGGATTATTGGAAAGAGTTTGGCTATGCCGGATATGCATATGGGGTACGGGTTTCCGATTGGTGGAGTTGCAGCGTTTGATTTGGAGAGCGGAGTGATTTCTCCTGGTGGAGTTGGTTATGATATTAATTGTTCGGTTCGATTGTTGAAGACTAATTTGGTTGAGGCTGATTTGAAAGGAAAGGAAAAGGAGATTGCGCATAGTTTGTTTCGTTCGATTCCTAGTGGTGTTGGTCGAGGTGGGGATTTGAAATTGAGTGATTCTGAGTTGGATGAGGTTTTGGTTGGAGGGGCGCAGTGGGCTGTTGAGAAAGGTTATGGGTTTGAGGAGGATTGGAAGCATATCGAGGATGAGGGGAAGTTAGATGGTCGGTCGGAGTTTGTGAGTGGGAAGGCTAAGGGTCGAGGACGTGATCAGCTTGGAACGCTTGGAGCTGGGAATCATTTTTTGGATGTGTTGGTTGTGGATGAGGTTTTTGATCTTGAAGTTGCTAAGGTGTTTGGTTTAGAGAAAGGACAGGTTGTTATTTTGATTCATTGTGGTTCGAGAGGTTTGGGGCATCAAGTTGCTAGTGATTATATTGAGGAGATGGGGAAAAGAGCAGATGGTTTGGCTTGTGCTCCGATTAATTCGGAATTGGGTAAGAAGTATTTTGGTGCGATGAATGCTGCGGCTAATTTTGCTTTTGCTAATAAGCAGATTATTACGCATCTTGTTCGTGAGGATTTGAAAAATTATTTTGCGGATTTTAAAGCGGACGTTGTCTATGATGTTTGTCATAATATTGCGAAAATTGAAGAGCACGCGTTTCGCGAGAAAATTGAAGATGGAAGATGGAAGATGGAAGAAAAAGAGGTTTTAGTTATGAGGAAAGGGGCGACTCGGGCGTTTGGTCCTGGGCGAAAAGAGATTCCTGAGGATTATAGGAAAGTTGGTCAGCCTGTTTTGTTGCCTGGAAGTATGGGGACGGCGAGTTATGTTTTGGTTGGAACTAAGGAAGCTGAGAAGAAAAGTTGGGGAAGTTGTGCTCATGGAGCTGGTCGAGCTTGTAGTAGAAGCGAGTCATATGATAAGATTAGTTTTGATGAAGCTGTTGTTGATATGGAGAAGCGAGGGGTTTTTGTTGAGGCTGGGAAGAAGAAAGGGATGATCGAGGAGTCTCCGGTTTCGTATAAGGATGTTGATGAGGTTGTGCGGGTTTGTGACGCTGTTGGGTTGGGGAAGAAGGTTGTGAGATTGAGACCGATATTGGTTGTAATTGGGTAAGATTTAAATAGTAATATGTTATTTGTTATGTCATGAGAAAAGAGGTTATGTTTAGTTTTTTGATTTTGTTTAGTTTGGGTTTTGTTTTTGCTGGAAGTTGTGAAGATAGTCAAACTATTATGAAGTTGAGTTCTGCTAGTAATGCTCATGCGTCTTTTTGGAATGGAAGTTATGCTGAAGAAATTTGTTATGATGAGCTTTTTGATTTTACATATACAGGGTCAAGTCCGCATGCTTGTACTGGGACTAATAGAGTTTTGAGTTTATATGATGTTACAAATTCTCATGCTTCTGAGAATAGTGATGCTGATTATGATGTGGAAATTTGTTATGGTAATTTAGAATGTGTTTATGATGTTAGTGCTGGTAGTGATTGCGCTAATGATGAAGCGGTTGTTGTTGCTAGATTGTATCGGGATTATAATACACATGCTTCTCTTGCTTCTGATACTAATTATGGAATTAAGGTTTGTTGTTCTGATTCGGGAGCGGGAGTTTATTGGGCGGATTTGTCTGGCAATATTATTACTGAAGCTGAATTTGGAGATACTGTTCAATTAGTTGCTAGTGGAGTTTCTGCTGGGGTTGTAACTATTAAGGAAAAAGATATTTTAGGTGATGATTTGATTACTACTGTTAATGGAGTTGCTGTAGGAGATAGTGTTATTGGTTCTTGGACAATTTCTTCATCGGATTTAGATAAGACTAATGATTATGATGATTTTTATTTTGAGATAGATGGAAAAAAGAGTGAATCTTTGGATATTTCTTTATTGGGAGATGATGATTCTATGAATATTAGTATT